>OKSX01000063.1_pt1 | contig 78071 bp, 99 predicted proteins | sample 1606391 | NCBI WGS metagenome assembly OKSX01 (sample SAMEA3879578, study PRJEB24766) | human gut metagenome | biome: human-associated habitat; feature: feces | place: USA | collected 1985/1987
TTCTCACAGCGTCTCACGCTGTGTCTTCTATAGCGGTTCCGCTCATTCTCATAGCGTCTCACATCGTGCCTAAGATGTCGCTATGATGAGTGCGAGGAGCCCACTTATTTGTTCGGCGGTAGAATTATGGTACAAAAAGATGCTGAAAATCGGCAGTCTGTCAGAATTGACTGGAATAGACACAAAAATAAAAGTCGCTGGATTTCAGCGACTTTATTCTAAATGGTTATGGTTGCTTATGGCTGTTTACAAGCCATTATTTGCCGATGCAAAATCTATTATTTACGGCCTATTTCGGTTGTAATGCGCTATGCTATTCAGATTTATCGGCAACCAATGTGCGCCACTTTGGAGGCCGAGTAACAAACGGGTAACAAAATCGGATGAAAAACCCTCTCAACGCCCGATTTGTCGGTTTGTCGAGAGGGGTATTCAACGCAACTGATACGGGTGTTATCAGTATCGCAAAGGTAGTAATTTATTTGAGAATCTTATTGTTTGCTGTAAATTATTGCATTTTCAGCTTCGGTCAGGCCGTAGTCCCACATTTTGAATGATGAGGCGTCTATGATGCGGATATTTCTTTCGTCTTCGCTGTTTATTACCGAACCGTCGTTCCCATATTCAAAGAATGAGATGGTCGGTTCCGCCCCAGCATATGCGACATGAATCGAATAATAGCAATTTGACGAGCCGCTGATCTCCTCAAATCTCGTGTCGGTGATCTTGGCCGTGCCGTAAGCGGTAAAGTTCGGGAAAAGGACGACGGTAGGCTTGATCTCTTTCGGGGCGGCGTAGGGCTGGAAGACGATGGTCTCCGTATAGGAACCCGCTGCGGAGAGTTTATCCTCATGGAACCCGACGTATGTCCCGTTTAAGGTTTGCCAAATCTTTTTTGTGGTCTCGTCCATTTGCGGCTCCCTCGATTCCTCCTTTGAGCACGCTACGAAGCAGAGCGCGAGGAGCAGGATAGATAGAATCTTTTTCATGATGGTATATGTTATGATTTCAGAAAATATACGGGGATTATCGGGAGCAGGGCCTTGTCCTCCTCCCTCATGCGGTCGTAGTATTGAATCCACAGGTCAATGAACTCGTCGATGTCGATCAGGCGCAGGCAGCGATGCCCGTTGCGGGCCTCTTTTTTGGATTCACTCGTGAATGTTCCTGACGTAACCAGCAATCCGACCTCGCCCTCCTTGACGAGAACCCCCATCAGGCTACGGACGACATCGACGGAGATCGCCGAGGTGGGATAGTGCTTTACCTGTACTTTCAACTGCGGGGAGGTCGTGCCGAGCGGGTCTTGATAGGCGATTATATCAACGCCTCCGTCCTTGCCTTTGGGGGCGATAAACGGCGTGTAGTAGCCCATTGCCCGCAAGAGAGCCGCAACCAAATCCTGAAACTCGTAGGGGTTCTTTTTGATGATGTATTCCCGAATGCCTTTCGACGCTTGCCCCTGCAACATATCCAAGTCGTCGGGCTGATCCGCATTGTCCTCGATGACCGAGACCTCATGCTCTTTCTGTATCTTGGAATACTTGCCGTGAAAGTCGGAGAAGAACGCGCTCGCCCCGCCTTTGAGGGCTTTGGCTCCCTCCTCCGTCAGATGCCAAATACCGCTCTTTTTGACGAGATACCCGGCTTTGCTGACCTCTATCGAATAGAAGTTGAGATATGCTTTCCAGCGGACGATCCCGCTCTTCGTTTGCCCTTTCTCGTGGTCGGTCAGCGGGAATGTTTGAGGCAGGGATTCGTATATGTCCGAGATGCGCATTTCGCCCCCATTCGCCTCAATCGCTTTCATGGCGGCAAATACGACCTCCGCCTGCCTTGTGGGTTTCTTTTCGTTCATATTATCCGAAATCAACATGTTCGCTGTTGCTTACGGATAGTCCACAAAAAAAGCGCGGACATTCTTGTTGGTTTAGAGGTATCGCCAAACACCCACGGACTAACAAGGAAATGCCCACGCTATGCGCAGGCATTTACCATCGTTTTTAAGTCCGTTGTGAAATTGGCGATTTCCTAAACCTCAAAACAATAGCAAACGCTATATTATCAATATTTTCTCAAAGGTACAAAAATATTTTCACATAGCGTGGCTATTATCATAATAGGCTTAAAATTCGTTTTGCCGATGTTAAATAAACCGCCGAATCAGGGGTAAAATCTTTTTCCGCAGCAATACTACAATGACGATGATTGCGACCCAAAAACCGCGTATTTGCGTCTGTTGCCACCAAGTTAATTTACGTTCGACCTCTACGATCTTTTCGACCTCGACCTCTCTATCCCTATAAACGATGCTATCCCGATATTCTATCGGTCGTTGCGTCGGTATCTCTTGATCCTCCTGCTTATTTTCGAGCGAGTGGGTCAGCGATCCGTCGGGGTTTATCCTTGCATCCGATACGGCCGCCGAGGTTTCGAGATGGCTTGAATCCTGCCGGACGGTTTGTTCGGTTCGCTCGGCTGGCAGTCGCACCCGTACTGTGTCGGGAATCCATATTGTGCGGTACTTGATCTCTATATGGAGGCTGTCCCGCGTCCCGGTCGAGGTCGTTAGATGCTTGCAGGGACAGCAGGCGGTCATGATTGCGAGAATGATGATAAGGAGGGTATGTTTCATAGTGATCTATGCCTTAAATTCGTACACTTTCTGTGTGATGCCACTCTGCGGGAGCACGTCGAAGTGCAGCCATGAGACGCCGCCCTCGATGCGGATGTTGCAGGGGAACGCCGCAGGTATCATCCTAATACGACTTCGGGCTTGCTCGGCCGTCATACCCTGCACGGTGAAATCGCCCGCCTTGCCGAGCAGGTGGGATGACAGATAAACCGCCGTCTTGCCTTTCACCAACTGACACATATTGCAGCGTAGCCCCCGCTGATGAGTGCCGTGCGCGTGGTTATTGCAGAACATCGGCCGTTGCAGGATGTCCCGCCGTATGATGAGCAGGCAATGCAGAAAGTCGGTATCGAGGAACTGCCAAGCCTTGTCGCCCCATTTCTCGAACGTGTGGTTGCATACCAGCTCGTCGATGTCGAAATACTTCTTGATCTCGGATAAAATTTCGTCCCGTGTCATATCAAATCCATGCGAAAAGTTGAACAATCAAGCCTCCGGCGACCGTATAGGCGAGGTCGATGAAATCCCAGCCTTTGTATAGGTATTGGTCGAACGCTTCCTTTGCGATTCCGGCGGCGATGGCGAACGCGAGACACCATCCCGCCGTGCAGGGGATGACGAGCGCGAAGAACGCCGCGATCAATGCCCCTGCGATGAAATGCAGGAGCTTGTCGGGGGCGATATGCCCCAGCCATGAAATCATGGCTTTGTAAATTTTGATGATTGTCTCCATAACTATTTGTATTCAGGTAGAATGTACTGGATGAGATTCGCGGCGTCGGCCAACTGCTGACGGAGGGTCGTAGGCTGTAATTCGGCCTCGTGGGTGAACCCGCAGAATATCGAACCGATCCAATCGTGCTCCTCGTCGGCCAGCCGCTTGATGACGGTCGAGCAGCATCCGTTCGTTGTCATAATAGCCCGCGCCCGCTTATCCTTTACGTCTGCTTCGACGTTGCGATAGAAGAGGAAATCACGACTTGCCAACTCTGCGGCAAATGCCGCTACATCGGCCATAGGCAACTGTTGGATGTCGGGCTTGATCGCCGAGATGCCGTTGCGCTTCACCTCCAAGCTGATCGACAAGAACAGATTATTGGTGAGCGGGTGCGGTTGGAGGATATATACGCGGTCGGCATTCATGTCGTGCAGAAGTTGCCACAGCACCCCATATATCTTGGCGATGCTCTCGCTTCGCTTGATTCCTTTCTTTTCTTCGTCGGCTTTCCATTTCTCGATCTTCAAATCGGTCATCTTGTTCTTGGAATACTGATTATAGGCGAACCATGCCGCGAGGATGGTTCCGAGGGCGCTGATGATTGAGGGGAGATATTCCATATATGCAAATGTTTCTACAAAAGTAGTTAAATGATACCTAATAGGTATTTATTTGGGGTAAAAAATAAAATCACTATTCCCATAAATGCGTAGATATTACGATAAAAGTGAAATTTCCATCATTCCAACTTGCGTCGTCACCTGTATACACTGTAAATGAATTTGCGGTACGGTTAATTACAGACGCATATACGCCGGGGCCATTATCGCTACGGAGTAGTTCACCACTTAATAGCACCGTATATTTATCGGCCGATGAAAAAGTACCGGACGGAAACGATATGGTACAATAGCGTGGCGCGTTCGTCATATACGATAATTGACACTTTTTATTTTCGGCTCCGTACCAATTTTGGTTATACCGCTTCTGCTTGGTGAGATGCGGTATACCGCCCGAAAATTCTACTTTGCCAGCGAATATGGCTTTCAACTGGAAGCCCTCGCCTGAATTGGTTATGCCGTAGCGGAACCTGTTAAGCACGCACCATCCTTTGAAATTGTTACCTTCGCCTATGCCGATAATATCTACTCCCTCGTTTGCTTCAATGATTAAATCGCTGATTGTTTCACCGTCTTCGTGAAAATAATATCCTGATGGAGCCACAGCCGAAATAGGGCCTACCGCTTTGGCAGTTCCCCAATTCGTATTGAGGATGGTCGCTCGGAATCCATTGTACTCTTTGGTGAACGGTATTTTGAATGCAGTATACATGCCGCCGTCAACATCTCCGGGTATTACAACGCAGTTGTTATTCTGTAATCCGGGCATGGAGACGCTGATCCCGCCCGTATTATTGAGAATAAAATACCCGTCCTTAAATGGTGTGCACATCGACCCGTTGATAACAACATCTGTAAATGCGCCTCCTTTGGCTTTGATATTTCCGGCGGAATCCCATGTGATGTTGCCTTTGGCGAGTTGGCCGGAACCATCCACGCCGCTAAAATAAATCATAGTCTGTCCGGCGGCATTCGAGACTTGTATGGTCGCATTTCTCATTGACAGAACATTCGCGATAGCTGCGTTCCAATCAATGTATGTTCTACTATTCCCGATGCGAAAGGCATTATTCAGGAAGTCCATGAAGTTGTTGCCGTCGGCCGATACGATCTTATCGGTCGTCATGCGACCGGGCATGATCTCCGTAAATCCGTACAGCGAGGCAAAGCTCCGCTCACCGTCGTATTCGCTATTCAGGACGCCGACAAGGAGGTGGTAGTACCCCGCAACATCGGTCATCTTGATCGCACGGTCGGAAAGGAGGAAAGAGCCTTTTATGGCTGTGGCGGCGCGATTGACCTTTGCATAGAGATAATACTTCGTTTCGCCGTTGGCAAGGTAGGGCGAGAGATATTCGCCCATTTCCCAAACCTTGTACTCCGAATCATCGTGCGACGAGGAGAGCGTATTGATGCCGAGCGTCATGTGCTGGATGAAGCCGTGCGGGATATGCAGTTGCTTCGTCGCGCTGTCATAACTTATCCCGTCGCCTACGGCCGTGAGATCGCTGCGGCTCGCTACGAATCGAAATTGCAGGCTTTCATCTCCGACGAGCATCATCATCGTCTGTACCGTGAGCGGGTTGATGGAGTTCGAGAAGTTATCCATCATCGAATCTTCCAGCATCTCCATCGTCTCCTTGACATCGCGGAACCGCCGCTTGGTATAGCTCACGGCATTTCGGATGTCATTGTCGGTGCTGATCTCATTGTTGCCGATCTCCCGAAGCTGCGACGACAGGCTCTTGCCCGAAACCGAGTTAGAGATTTCGAGGATCGGGGAATACGGCGAGGTGAGGTATTCCTTGATGCCCGTGATGCGGATCGAAACGCCGTCGGGCACGAATTGTTCGTCGCTGAAAAGGATGTAGCCGCCGACTTTCAGATGCCCGCCGACGCGGAGCCAGTTCTTTTTCGCCCATAAGCCTTGAAGCGTCCCCGTGAACGTGAATTTCGGGTCTTCATTCTCATAGAGCTTGCGGGCCGCAGCGCGGAACATATCCCATGATGCGCCCGTCTGATCCGCATTGTTGCAGAAATAGGCATCGGGCAACATGATCCCGAAAACGGCATAGCGATCCCCGACGGCGGGCTTGAACGTCTCATTCGGCATTGTAACCCCGTCAATCTCCTGCGGCACGATCTCAAACCGCCGCTCCGAGTGGTTATATTTGAACTCGAACTGCTTGTCATTGCCCGCGAGCATTCCCGACTGAAAGATGATCGTCGCCGTTTCGCCCTCGATGATGTAATCATTGAAGTTAAGTTCTGCGGAGATCGAGCTGTCGATGATGTCGTAGAAATTCTTTCCGGCGTCGATGCACTCGACCGCCGATACCGTGCCCTCGCGGGAGGGGTATATCTCGGAGCAATCGAGGCTATCCTCCTTGACCGCATCGGAAATCTTGTCGATGCGCTCGATGGAATACCCCTCTGCGTCGGATTGGTAGGTGCGGCCCTCATAGACGAGGGTCTGCGACTTCGGCAGGAGCAGTTCCGCCGATCCGTATTTCGAGCGGTCGATATTCCGATCTCCGCCCTGCACATACAATCGCTTAATCGGCAATTCGCCGCCCTGCGTCGTGCGGCCCACACCCGGAACGAATCCGTTGCCTTTGCCATAGGAGAGAGGCAGGGGATCATCTTTGAAGTATTCGACTTTATGCAGAGAAACGGTATAGTCGTTGATCTCCCATTCGGTCTCGAATTTGTTTGCGATGTCCTGCAAAGCCGCATCGACGTAGGTATGATTAAACTCTACCGTCTGCTCGACAGCATCAATGCACGAGCCGACTTTCCACACTCCGGCTCCGTCCCGATGATTGAGGTTCCATACCACCGCCTCGATCAGTTCGTGAGGCTTGGCGCACATCGACCATTTGAGGCGTTTATCAACGGGGTTGAGCATCTTATACAGCCCCATATTATCCTCCAAAGTTCCGAGGGTGAGCGTGTATTCGATGTTGCGCGTCCCGTTCTTCTTGATGTTTTCGGGCGATCCGAGGGTATATCTCACACCCATAAACTCGCACCACGCCCCGACGGGTATCTCCACAAATTCGGTCAGGGAGAATTTCAGGACGAGTTGCGGTTTGGACATCAGGGAGCGATAGCGGTAGCTGCTATCGCTCTCCTGTACGTCCAGCGTCGTATTGTTGAAATGCAGGGTCAGCATGATCTGTTCTTACTCGATGTTCAGTTCTGCGCAATCGGCGTCGATTTGGGTCTTTAACGCGGCCCTCGCGGCGAGAAATTCTTTGTACGCCGCGATCTTCGCCTTTGCCTCTTCGCTCGTCGTAGAGCCTCCATAAAGGCCGAGTTTGGCGGCATTGTACTCGTTGATGAGCTTCTGCTCGTCATTCCCGTTCCACATCGCGCCGATGGCGGCCTCCGTGATCTTGTTGCTCGTGATGGTGGCCCATACGATGACCTCGAAGCAGGAGTAATGGATCGTTGCGATTTTGGCAACCGATTCATCCCCGCCCTCGGCCATGACTTCGGTTTCGGAGGTCTCCTCCTGAATGTCCCAGCGGTAGATGTAGCTGCCGTTTCCTACGGCCTGAAATTTAGGCGGCCTTGCGTCGTAAAATGCACGTTTCATAGAATTGAGGTTTGATGATTGTTTTTAGTAAATGTTTCGAATCGCTGACTTTCGCCCACCCGAACCAACTGCATAAGCGTTGTTTGTAATCTTTGGCGCTGATATGCAGTTTCCTGTTGAGACGGGCGGCGGCACGGCAGAAATTCTGCTTGATGCTCTTGCGCATGAGCGTTTGAGCGTGGTAGAATACGAACCCTACGAAGTCGAGGCCCCGCCCGTGCTTATCCTTGCGATTCTCGGCGATAGGGAATACCTGCTCGTTCCCTTTCAGGGTGAGTTTCAGGCCGCCCAAATACTCCTTGATTTCGGCAAGCAGAGCGTGGAGTTTCTTTTTCGTGGATGCGAAGAATACCATATCATCGGCATATCGGAAATAATACTTTATCCGCTTCACCTCCTTGATCCAATGGTCGAAGTAGGCCAGCATGAGGTTGGCGAAGTATTGGCTCAAATAGTTGCCGATAGGCACACCGTCGGTACTGTCGATGATGGAATCTAACAGGTGAAGGGTGGCCTTGCATTTGATTTTGCGTCGGATGACGGATTTTAAGACATCATGGTTTATCGACGGGTAGAACTTCCGAATGTCTATTTTGAGGCAATATCGGGAGTTTTCTCGGTCTTTGATGGCTCGTTTGACCGCTCGCATCGCTCCATGTATTCCGCGCCCCTTGATGCAGCTATATGTATCTTTCGTGAATACAGATACCCATATCGGTTCGAGGATATTCATTATCGCATGGTGCATGATACGGTCGGGATAGTACGGCAATCGGAATATGAGCCGTTCCTTTGGCTCATGGATGATGAACGTGCTATATTCGGAAGTTTGGAATGCTTCGTTTTGCAGCGTTTCATGGAGCGCAAGGATGTTGGCTTCCCGATCCTTGTCGTGAATCTTGACGCCATACGAGTTGAGCTTTCCGCGCCTTGCCTTTTCATCGGCGAGACGGAGGTTATCCAGCGATATGATCTTCTCGTATAAGTTACCTACTCGTTTCATTTCAACGCTTTGCTTTTCATAATCGGGGCGTTCAGTAATTCGGAAATTCCGAATTATTTACCAGCTCCTTTTTGAGGTGATGTTTTTTGCCAAGAGGCAGGGTCGTTGTTCCCAAAAGTTCTATATTTTACCTTTCTGAAAATCATTGGCGAGACCCGATATTCGCATTCGTATTCGAGGGCGTGTTATTCGAATTCGCATACGAAAACCCGGCATTCGAGCTGTTATTCGCATTACCGCCGAAGAGGACACCTCGCAAGAACAACCAACCTTTTTTGCATTCCTATTCCAAATAATATCGCGGCCCCGATGCCCGCATCGTTACCTTGCGCGGAAATTTGTTCATCTCCCGAATCTTGGAGAGAACATATTTGATCTCCCGTGAATTGGTGAAAAATTTCAGCGCGTCGCGGTCGGGATCATCCCGATTCATCTTGATCTTGACAAGAGTTCGGTCAGAGCCGAATTTCGTTTTCACTCCCTCGATGTAGTCGCAAATCCAAAAGGAAATGTTAATCAATTTCTGCTGCGTCGTTTCCTTGCAGTTGAAATGCTTGTTGGTCTCATCGGCGGGAATTTGCAGGAAATCCAGCGAGCCGTCATCTTCTGTCGGATGTTGATAATTCTCCATTGTCGTATCGTTTAATTTTTGGCCGAGCGTGTCGTGATGACGTTAGGCGGGTAAAAAGCAAAGGCGAGACCCGATACCCGCAGCCGTAAACGAGGGCGCGTTATTCGAATTCGCAGACGAAAACCCGGCATACGAGCCGGAAGACGCAGTACCGCCGAAGAGGACACCCCGCAGAGCTTCCGTCGTCGGAATGTTGGTATAGTGGTAGTCGCAGAAATAGGTCGTAGTACCTGCTCCGATTGTTTCGGGCATGATCTCTCCGCCCTCGCCGAAAATCACTTCTTTGACATATCCCTCTGCGCGGGCCTCGTTGCCTACATGGGCGTAGCCGTCGTAACCGCTATCCGAGAATTTGGCCGGATCGGTGCATACGAACACCTTGCTCAACCCGTCGCCGCCATTCTCCTCGGTGGGGCTGATGCGGACGTTGATGCCGTCCGTCCATTGCCAAATGTGGCCGAAAGGATTCTCGACACCGCGATAGCGGGGAACCATGACCGTGCAACGGGTCGATCCGTCCTCATTGATGACGGGGTATGCGACCTCGCCTGTGCCGTTTCCGAGTTCGTCGGTATGGCCGCAGGGGACGAAAGGATATACGCCGTTATATCCCGTCCAATCGACCATGTTCGTTACGCCCGCTCCGAGGCCGCCCTGTGCATATCCGTTGCTGTCCTTTTGGGCATTGAATGTAGCCTGCGAGTTGAGCGTGGCATATTCGATCACGAAGAGCCAAAACAGCTCCTTGTGAATGTCGTAGGTCATGCAGTTCCATTCCGTCGAACCTGCCTTGCGCTTGCGGGCGTAGTTGCGGAAATTCGTGCGGGAGATCACCGTTGCGGGACGTCCGAGGAACGTGCGATATGTCCCGTCATACGCCGTATTGTTATTGCCGCCTCGGTAGTCGGCATCCATGTTCACGACCGAGCAGAGGGTCGTTGTGCTGCGCTTCACCGTCGCCTCGTATGCCGAAACATACCTCTTGCCGACGACATGATAGCCGGGGAGGGGGTACTCGCTGATCCGCACTCGCCGCTTCGTGCCGTCCGTCTCGAATTTGCGGTAGTGCATAGGCAGCTCGACCATGACCTGTCCCCGCGATCCGTCGCGTGTCTGACCCGTCCAGTTGGCAGGATTCAGATATTCGACGACCTCGCCGTTGTCATCGAGCAGGCAGCCTTTCATCCGGCTGTGGATCGGCAGGCTCTTGTGCAGGGAGAGGTTGCCGATGCGCGTGCAGGTCGGAGATGATACGGCGGTATCGAACTCGATGCCGTAGCTGCACTCGTCCTCCATATACGGCAGGAGCGTTGCGAGGGCGGCCTTTTTGCTCTCGCCGTCCTCCAATACCTCGCAGATGAGGTTGAACGGGTTGGTTTCCGATACGTCGGGCAAGTCGCTCAATCGCTTGCCGTTCTGAAAAGCCTCGATAATCTGTTCGAGGATAGCTTCTTGTTCTGCTGTCATAACTATTTGTTGTTTAAGAATTTGAAAACCGTTTTGCCTTTCGTTGCGATGAACATCACTGACGATGCGGTATTCAGTCGCATTTTCTTCTGCTTGCGGGATGCCGCCCATTGGCGCAGCCGCCGCGATAGGGATATGAATACCGATGCGATCATACCTTTTCGACGTAGGTTCCAGCACCCCAATAGAGGTCGTGAGTGTTGAGAATATCCGCATTCGGTGCAATCGCCGTGATCGCCATCGGCGACCAATCGTTGAGAACTACCGGGGCGTCGGAGAAATCCTCGTCCTGATAGCATTTCACGCTCAATACGGCGTCCACGGTGGAACTGCTGTATTTGGGCCTGATGTAGATCGAGAACGGCGTTTCATTCGGCAGGCTGAAACCCTCTGCGAGGCGCTCGATCTTGCCATGCGAGAGGATGCGCCCGCCGTTCATAAATTCGCTGATGTAGCCTTGTCTTCCCATAGTTTGATGTTGTTTTTAGTTGAACCTGAAATTACCGTTTGCCGTGAGGCGGATCGACGAGAGCGTTACCAATCTGACCGTAGGCTTCGAGACTTTGATCTGAATCGTCTTGTAGAGGGCTACGTTGCAGGTCGGGATAACATGGATGATGCTGGTTCCGGCGGCGAGGATCGTGATGCGTCCGTCGGGAGTTACCGATACAGCTTTATCGTCGCCGAGGAACAATACATTCGGCTTGACGCTGGCCGGAGCGAGCGTCGCGCGGATGAAATTCTCCGCCATATTGCCGACCAGCAGGCGCGAGGGGTATTCTACCGTCATCGCCGTAGGTACGAGGTTCAGAGGCTCTAACTCCGCAGCCGCGGCGATTACCTCCTCGCAATCCTCTTTGGCGGCATTGGCTTCGGCGGCGGCATTGTTCGCATTCGCCGTCGCGGTATTGGCGGCGGTCGTCGCCGCCTGCGTCCTTTGTGTGGCATTGTCAGCCGTCTGCGCTGCGGAGTTTGCCGCGCTGGTGGCATCGGTCGCATCTTTCGTCGCCGACTTCATCCCATCGACAACCGCTTGGATATATTCGAGAGATACCTTGACGCTCTTGTTGAGCGCATTGACGCCGATAGTCCATAGCCCTTTGAATGTAGTGCATTCGGGAAGCTCCGATATTTTCTTCTTTATCATTGGCTTGTGTGTTAAATTCGGAAAACAATAAGGCCCTCCTCCGGCTCGGTCATCACCATCTCGCTATCCTCGGTTGCAAGGGCGCAGTAATTTCCGTCGGGCCGTGAATCGGGGAATGTCAGGCTCACGGTGAACTCGCACCAAACCTTTCCGTTTCGGCGGATGTCGAGGCGAGATACCGAACAGCTCTTGTAATAGCAATTATACTCTTCCAATGTATTGTCATTGTAGAGCTTGCGTAATTCGGGCTTCAAGAGGGCCGTAAAAAGCGCATACCACCGCTCCCAAAATTGAGCGACATTATCCGCGTGGATGAAGAGCTTCATCGCAACGTCCTTGGTCTTGTAGAGGACGTTCTCATAGTCATAGATCACTCCGGCGTGGTCGGCGACGCTTACTTTCAGATTCTCGCGGACATTCGGGGCTTTCTGAATATTGCGATCCGTGCCGTCGAGGACATAGACCCCGAAGCGGGAGAAATCGACATCATCCAGCTCGTAGCCTTTCTGCTTGAATCCTGCGGGGGACGCCGCATAGGGTGCTTGGTTCAGGATCACGTTATATTCGCTCAAACTGTCGAGATCGGTCTCGGCGGTCGGATATACCGGCGGGAAGTCGTCGGCGAAGTTCAGCGTGATCCGTCCGAGGCGGATATTCGCGGAGATGGACGGATTCGTTACGAGCCGCAGCTTGTAGGATTTGCCCATTTCCACGAAGTCGAAGATATGATACGCCCCGTCGGAGAGTAATTCAAACAGGTCGCTTGCCCCTGCAATATCGGTGATGCAAAACAGTATCGAGAATGTCCTGCTGTCGAGAATCGGATTGGTGAGGTCGGTTTCCGCGCCGTCATATTCGAGCCATTCGGTGCTGTCTAATTTCTTGAATGACGGCATCTGTACGAGTGCTTTATACCCGTACTGCTCTACGAAGATGCCGTATTCGGAGAACGCATCCCGCTCGTCTATGAACAGCTTCCCTACCATAATATCGAGGCGTTGTCTTGAACGATGTAATTGACCTCGGAACTCTTGTCCTTTTCGACCTTGACGACCGAATATCCCGAAGCTACTACGGAGGCGTGCGCCCCGTGCATCAGAAACAGCCGATTTGCGGCGGTTTCACGGTATTTCAGCTCGGCGGTGGTATCTCCTATCAAAAAGACTTTTCGAGCCTCTGAAAGCGAGATTTTGCCGCAGTCGATATACACGCCGAATCGCTCCGGGTGGTGCTTCTTGAACTTGCGGAGGGTGGCGATGTCGGGGAAGCCGTAGGTCGTGAGAAATTCTACGCCGCGAGGCGTGAACATCAGCTTGACGACCTCTTCGAGTGTTTCGTCGCCCTTGAACATATCGCAAGCGCCGAGCTTTTGAGCCATCTCGAATTGCGCATCACGAATGCACATGGATTGAGCCGCGAATTTGGCGGCTTTCCATTTTTTCTGCGTCTCTTTGATAAGTTCTTCCATCATTACGGTTTAATCTTGATTCCCCGACTGCTGATGTCATCGACCGTATCTTTGATGTCTTTGACATTCTTGCCCATGTTATCGAGCTTGATATTGGTGTCGGAGGTGTTTTTCTCAATTCCTGCCAGCTTGTCGAGTACCGCATTGCCCGTGCGATTGAGGTCTGCCATGCCTTGCACGAGGGTATAGGTATGGCCCTGAATGGTCGTCAGGCGGGCATTGTTCTCATCGACGCTATCCTGCGACGCGGTGGCGATGCCCTTACTCGTCCCCTCGCGCTCGGTTTCCGCCGAGAAATAGTCGCGGAGGCTTTCGGAAAGACCTTGATAGATCGCATTAAATTCCTCGCCTACGTTGTTGAGGTCATTGGCAAATCCATTCATCGACCCGATAACGGCGTCGATGCCCTTGAACTGACCGTCATTCCCGAACCATTCCTTTTTGTATTTGTCGAAGAGGCCGCCGATGCGTTCCTCCAAATACTTTTGCACAAGCATCCTGCGCAGGACATCGGCCACAATATCGTTCACCTTTTTGTGCCATGCCTCCATCGCGTCCTCGCCTTGCTTGGCGGCCTCAAAGAACGCATTTCCGAGTTCCGAGGCGAGGTCGGCGGCAGTATAGCCGATGATGTCTTCCAGCATCTCGTTGATGATGGTCGCCATCTGCTCTGCGATCTCCTGAATCTGTCGCCGCCACTCCTCAATCTTGCCGTGATCGGTCTTTTTCTTGTCCTGCTCGGCGTTGATCTGCTTCTGAATGAGGATTTGCTGCTCGGCAAGGTTTTCGAGTTGCTTGCGGCCCTCGTCGTATTTCTTGCCTCCGAGGGCTTTGTCGGCGGTATAGGCCACCTTTGCATACGCATCGGCGATCTTCTCGATGGACTTCTCATAGACCTCGTTATCGTACCGCATTCGGGCGAACATCCGCGTCCATGCGTTGCCGTATTGCTGGGATGTGAGGTGCAGCCGCAGTACCTCCTGCGTAGTCTCGGCGTAGATGTCGCGCAATCTCTGTACGGCATCCCCGACTTTGTTCTGTAATCGGACGGCGTCGGCATTGTCGAGTTCCCATTGCAGTTGGTCGATGCGGCGTTGCAGGTTCTCGATCTCTTTCTGCTTCTCCTCATCATCGTTGAAGAGGTTGGCGATAGCCGTAGCGACCTGCAATGCTGCCGATATGACGGCAAGAATTACCGATGCTTTCTCGACCGTCGAGATTGAAGTCGCGGCGGCCTGTGCCGTTGATTGCATCGCCGTTCCCGACGCTTGGGCGGTGGTCGTCATGGCCTCGGCGACACTCTTGCCCGTGTCCCCGATTGCATCAATAACGGTCGCCGTAGCATCCAGCACCGCGTCGATAGTATCGATAGCTTTCCCGATACCCATAGCGACATCATCCGAAAATATGGATGCAAGGTTTTTCGCCTTGCCGCCAATATCCGAAACGACGCCTCCGACGCTGCGGAGCTGGGTTGCGAAACTCTTGTAGGCGACGGTGATGTTATTTCGTGCGTTCAGGGCTTTCTGTTCGGCCTGATTGCTCCGATCCGTCGCTGTGGCTACACCGTTTTTCGCCTGCTTCAAACGCTCTTCGGCTTCGAGGTATTCCTCGCTGTCAGCCGCGAGTTCTCCCAGATTGATCTGCTCCCGAAGCCCCTGCTCGATGGTGAGGGCATCATTGTATTCCTGCTGTGCCGTCGTAATGGCTTCCTGCGCGTCCCGCCACTCCTGCAATGCGGCGATATATTCGTTTTTCGCGGCTTCGATGTCCTTGATAGACTTGTGCAGGGCGACAAACGGGTTGCGGGAGGCGATTTCATCTTCCATCTTGGTAATCGCTTCCTGATAGTCCTTGATCTCGGTTGCGCCCATCGAATCCTTGTTCGACGCGAAGTAGGATTTGATCTTATCGAGGTTATACTGCAACGTCGATAATGACTGCTTTCCGAGGTCTCCGAATACGCTTTCCCAGTTGATAGACTTTTTGAAGTCGGCAGATTCCAACGCCGCAAACTCGGCATTCATCTGCTTGATCGCGTTGTTCACATACTCGGTCGGTATCAGGGACAGTTTCTTCGTCCATTCGCGGTTGAGCTTTTCCAATCTCTGCTCCACCGTGCCATATTCGTCGATCAGGGCGTCGGTGTATTTCTGCCGAACGGCGGCCTTGTCCCGCTCTCCCTGCTCCGTGATCTCGGTGAGCACGCGATTGAACTGTTCGGCGATTTTCGGGTCGGAGAGGAGTTGTTTCATGTAGTCTTCGGTGGACATCTTCCCTCGTTCGGAATTGGCCCATCCTACCTCCGTTGCGCCCTTGTGGGAGAGGTAATACTCTTTTTCGGCTTTCTTGCGAACCTCGGCAAGCTGGCGAAGCTGATCCCGCCACGCATTACGCTTGCGCACGGTGTTGAGTTCGATCTGATTGAGTTCTTTGGCTTGGCCCTCCGCCATCGCGTCGAGCGTATAATCCGCAATCTCATTTTGCGCGTCTTTGAGGTACTTCTTGACGGCGTTTTTCCACTCTTCGACGGCTTTCTTCTGATCGAGGGCCGCCTTTTTCGGGTCGAAAGTCTTGCCTTTGGCCGAGGGGTCGATATGGAAGTTGAGATCGTTGTCATCCTTGATCTGCTGAACCCTATTTTGCAGGTCTTTGTATTGGGCCTCCCATTTGTCGGTCTCATCCTGCGCCTCCTTGATAGCTTTCTGACGGGCACGGGCATCTCCGCGCTTACCGCGATACCACTTGTCGAAATCGCCCTTTTTGGCCTTATCCTGCACCTCCAAGAGGTTGATGTAGGATTCGGTGTATTTATTGAGAACGGCCTGCGCCTGCGCTTCGAGCAGCAGCATTTCGCAATACTTCTGACCTTTCTGTTTGAGAACGGATTTCCATTCGGCGAGGGTCTTATAGTAGCCCATGTGCTCGCCGTATTTGGAGTTCAGCTCTTTGACGAGTTGCTTCTCCTGCTCTTTCGTGCCGTTGAATTTTTCGAGCTTCGTTTGGTAGCTCGAAATCTCCATCGACGCCTTGGCGTAGGCTTCGCGGCCTGCTTTGAGGATTTCCTGCTGCTCCTCGAACTCCTTGTCGGCCTCTTTCGACTTGCCGATGAAGTGGGATATTACGCCGATGAGCGCACCGATAGCCGCCAAAATCCAGCCGAATACGGGGATTGATTTGATCGCTGCACCTACCATGCGGAAAGCTCCGGCGAGGCCGATATTCGCAATGGTTCCGGCCTTTGCCGCCCCGGTATTGATGATCTGTCCGGCGGTATTGGCCCCCGTTGCCGCAGTGCCTGCATTGGTCGCGGCATTATTGGCGGCCTGCGCCGCTGTGTCGGCGATAGTCGCTGCGGTATTCGCTCCTTGCGCGGCTGTATTGGCCGCCGTTGCTGCCGTTTCTGCGGTCTGCTCGCCGATGCCGACCGCCAGCAGATTATTCCACCACTCTTTGAGGCCGTTCAGGGTTACGAGGGTGAATGCCGAATCCTTGTTGAGGGTCTGCTGTATCTGTTGCAGTCCGATAGTAATAGCCATCAGGGATTGCACCTTGACCATTATCTTCTGCAAATCCTCGTTTTCCCCGGCGAATAGGGACATAGTGCCCTGCGCGACGGAGAATGCCCCAGCCACGCCCGAAATGCCCGAAATAAGGCCCTGCATCCCGCGCTGGTCGTGAGCGAGGATGTTTGCCTGTGCCGTGGCATCGGCCCACGCATCGGTGAGCTTTCCGGCCTCGTCTTGTAATACCTTGTATTGGGCTGTGCCGCGCTGTCCTGCGGCTTCCATCATCACCAGCTCTTCGCGCAGTTGCCTCAATCGCGTGCGGATGGAAACTTGGCTGTTCGCGGCCTTTTCAGCGGCGACAGCCTCTTTCTTCATCTGCTGCTCTAACTTGACCAGCGAATCGAACTGCTTGTTTGCCTCGGAGATCGCCCTCTTGCGGGCATTGATGACCTGCTGGATTGCCTGCTGCTGTCTTTGGCAGGCGCGAAATTCATCATCCCCTGCTTTCGTGGCCTTGTTGAAAGCGGCGGCTCCCTGCTGTCCCAGCCGTTGATATTCGGCTTCGAGTTCGCGGATGCCCTGCGCGTTCAGATCGCGCACGCGGTCGATTTCCGCGAAAGCGGTTTCTATGGTGGAAAGAGATTGAGACGCATTGCTGACGACATCAATATTCAGGGTAGGAACGTTGGTAAGGAGTTGAGAGATTTTCGAGGTCTCAACTTCAACATTCGAGGTCAGCTCCGATACTTTCCCCTCGATACGCTCGATACCTGCGTCGAAATCCGAGGTATCTATCGCCGTGCCAAAACTTAATGTGCCGTCATCGTGTTTCATTTTCTTACAACCTCTTCATCATCTGTGAAATCCTTGAAGTTTTCGGGGTCGTTAGCGTCTTTGCTGCTATCGTAAAGCGGTTTATCGTTGCCCTCGGATTTATCGCCGGGCATTGGCATCGCACGGCTATACATGATCGCGTTTACATAGCTGATGTCGTATAAGGCATATTTTTCAGTTACTCCGAGCGTTCTTGATATTCCGAGGATGGTAGCCCAAATGCTGTCGTTCAGTCTTTCACCACTTCCTTTGTCGGTTTGAGAATATTCGCCTCTGACAGGGAAGTGGTAATGGCGAAAAAACTGCCAATCTCCGTATCTTGAAGCCGCTGCACTACGACATCGAATAGGATTGTCGGGCGGACGTTATCCAAAATGAGTTTGGAGAGTTCCGCTTTCTTATCGACTACGACCTTGGTTTCGGTCTTATGCCTGATAAGCCCGAAGAGACGGCGCTCCTCACGCACTTCGATACGTTCCTCGGTGAGATTCTTGGCTCCGAGGATCAGCACGGCGGCAATATCGCCGAGCGGCCGATAGAACCGCGCATAGTGCAGCACGGAGTTTACCATCTCGGTTTTCGGGACTTTCTCCACGATAGGGAGCGTGGCGACCAATTCCGAGACGAGAATGAGCGTAGCGGTAGAGGGTGCGCCTATCTCGTAGGTGTTGCCCTCTATCTCGATGCTTCCTGTACTCCTTTCAAGGATGGCCGAAGCAACGCGGCTTTCGATAGTTGTATTTTCCATTGTCTGAAATAATATTGCGGAGGGTGGAGGATTCGAACCCCCGAAGCCTGACGGCTTGCCTCGTTAGCGGTGAGGTGCATTCAGCCACTCTGCCAACCCTCCGGATTGCGGTTTCTCCTCCAACCGCAAAGGGCGTCTATTCCGCTTGTCAGCATCTTGCGATACTATGCTCCTGTGGGCTCAGCCCAGTCTGCGGCCTTGACGCGGAACTTTCGGTAAAGCTCCCCGTCGGCGCAGGCGAGAATCTTGAATTTGAGATCGACATACGATCCCTCCTCCTCGGAGCTACCCGGTCGGAACGATACATGCGCCCGGCGAACCTTGATGCCGATGGCGCCGATGTTCTTCGGCGTCAGCTTTACGGAGAAGTCCTCCGATACGACGTTGGTCTTGACGACGAGATCACCGCTCGTCTCCTCGACTTCCGCCCCGGTGAACATCTTCTCCTTGTCGAAATCCATCTCCTTGACGCGGGTAGTCAGGGTAACGACCGGCTCGCCCTCCTCTTCGGCGACCACGATGCCGCCCGATGCGGTGGCGGTCAGCGTTTCGCCGTCCTCGGTGGCAAGCGACGTCGATTTGTTGTTGATGGTTCCAACACTCGACAGCTCGGTGGCCATAGCATCGTCGTCGCCAGTCTTGCCGACTTCGATCTTGCACTTCGACCACGACATGATGATTGTCTTCTTTGCCATAATCTTATTCTGTTATGCGATTAAACTTGATTCTTGCGTAAATGAAATGTTGCTCTATCTCCTCGTTGCGCATCGTGGTTGGCGTCGTGTCGGTCTCCAACCAATACTCTGTGCCTCCTGCGGTCTCTACGAATGCGAGGATAAGCTCTTCCAGCTCGCCGATGCGGTTCTTGTTCGGAACCTTTCGGCCGCCGTCATGAGGGATGTCGGGGACATAGAGGTTGAAGATTACCACGCCCGATTGCACCTGCTCATCCAATCCTGCGAGGAACTTGACGATCAAATCCTCCGTTTTGGCATCGGCGGGGCGCATGTCGGAGCGGTAAACGCTTCCCTTGATGGCTTTGCCGAGTTTACTGCTCTTGACGAAAGAGTAGAAATCCCGTTCGACCTGTATCTCCGTCTTTATCATCCTGCTATTCGATTAACCCGTTGAGCAATTTCTTGGCAAGGGATTCGGCTTTCAATTCGGCGGATGTGAGAACGTCCTTGTGGTGGACGGCTTCGACGTAGGCGGCGTATTTCATGCCTGCGCAAACGATCAGAACCACGCCCCAAGGAAATTTCGCTTGCAGGCTTTTGAGCAATGCTTCGGCGGCGGGCGGCCCGGCTTCGCCGCTGCCATCCTTGCCGTCGTACTGCTTCGAGGCCCCCGTTACGACGGGTTTCCCATCCACAAGCACCACATAGCCGATTGATGACCTCAAATTCCCGGTAATGTCGTTGTAGCTGCCGCTCTCACGGGCTATCCTTACGCATTCTTCCCCGATGTAGGAGAGCTGTTTTACGAGCAAGGAAACAATGTCTTTCATCTTTGCCTGCAAGTTGGATTTCAGCTTGCGCATATCCGTCTTGCTGACGATGACGCCCTTGTATTTGCCGTGAGTGCTGACAACTTTCGCCATATCACACCGTGATTTGAGTTCGCCCTACGGTGGTAAGAGGTTCGGCGGACATCACCCGAAATTCTCCGAGGTTTTCGCCCATTCTTTCGAGTTTCACCCGATTGTGGGGGAAAGGGATGCACTCTACGAGGATCGTAAACGAAGCCTGCCGAAATTCGCCGTCTTCGTATCGTCCTTTTCGGTTATCCTGATTGGTCTTGATCGAGCAAGGTATAACCTCGCTCCATGACGATTGAGCCTCTATCGGCTCGCCCATCTCATCAATGCCACCCTCGGAAAGTATCTCGTATTGTAATGTGCCGTTGTACCTCATATCACCATAGATGCGAGCCATCCTCGATCACTCGCAGATAATCGGATAATACCTCATCCGCGTCGAGGCCGTAATAACCGCACCAAATCGAGAGGCTTTGTTTGAGCGCATCTTCACTCATCACCGAGGTCGAAACGCCATTCTCGGAACGGCTGCTTTCGACATATCCGATGACAAGGCGGGCGGCGACCCGAAAGATTTGCGGGTCTTTCGGGGCCGCTTCTGCCTTGGCGTCGATGCCCTCATTGAAAAGCGCAAACTCAATCGTTGAGTTATCAGGATAGAATGTGTTTGCTATCGCATTACACAAACTCCTCGTTGCGGTAAGGTTATCCACGATTACTGCTGCGTTTTGAGGGTGTAGATTCCGTTCATCTCCGTAATCACGGGCAACGCGAGGATTTCGGCCTTGGTGAACTCAACGCCGTTGCTACCCTGCGTTTCGCCGACGCCCCACTGCGATACGCGGATGCGTCCGTAGTTGGAGTAGGCTACTCCCGCCTCCTGTTTCAGCTCGCTGTTCGCCCATGCGTTTTTCACGAGGCCGAGCTTGCCGCCCGGAATGAAGACCATGTTCTTCTCGTTCCAAGGCGAATAGGGAACGCGGTTCCGCCCGTTCTGAATGCGAACCTGTCGGCGGATAGGCTCGAAGACGGGATAGTTGTTCTCCTGCATGTAGGCGTTCAGGTCTTTCAACTGCACCATCTTCGCGGACTTGTCCGTACCCCAGATCATCTGCTTGATCTTCTTGCTGCGGCACATATACGAGATACGCGACGGAGCGCAGAGGATCTTCTCGAACACGGTCTTGTCCTGCGCCGCGTCGATGATGGCCTGAACATCCTCGAAGCAGTCCACCGTATCGAGGTTGGCATCAGCCCATGCGATTTTGGAGGTCGCAATGTTCTCTGCGGGCTGGTTGAACGTGATCTTGCCGCGAACACCACCTTCGGGGTTGGTGGTTTCGTCCAGCTCGATAACGCCCTCATTCGAGAGAGGACGGAGGAACATAACGTCGAGCTTTGCGAGAACCGAGCCTACGACGGTCTGCGCATTGCCGAACATGAGGTTCACGAGCTGCTGGGTCTTGACCTTGTCGGGCAGAGACTTGGAATCGAGGATTTGCAGGATTTTACGGTAGTCCTGCATCGTCATCGGCAGCGTGATCGCGTGGTTGAGGATGCGCTCTTTCAGCGTCTCCATGCCCTCCGTGCCGAGGATGGCCTCTTTCGAGAGGTCGCCGATGGTCGGAGCTGCGACGGTGATGTTGTACTGGCCGATGATCTCCTCGAAGTCGAGGCCGATGGTCGGGGCATCCCAGTCGAGGTACTGCTCGAAGATGACGTTGTCGAAGAGCTTTTTACGCAACTGCGATGCTGCGTCGAAGCGAATCTGTACGTTCTTCGTCAGATCGCCGAAAATCGAACTGTAAAGCAATTCGGGCATAGTCGTTACTGTTTAATGAACAGGATGTTCGGGTTTGACTTGAGACAGGGTTTCTTGCCGTCGATGAGCCATTCGTCGGGAATGGGAAAGCACAGCGAGGGGTAGAGAACTACGGCCTCGTATGCGGCGTCGATGGTGGGAAGACCCTTTCCGTTAAATTCCTTGACTGCGCCGACAATCATGTTCGGCGTGTAGAGGGGAGCCGCCGGAACAGCTTCCGTTCCCTCGCCAGCAGCGACATATTCGGAGGCTTCGACGAGGACATCCTCTGCCGTCAGCCCCGTAATTGCCGACTGGAACGTGATTACGTCGTAGTCGCTGTTGGTCGTGTCGATGGACTTGATGACCGGGGATTTGTCGGTCGTGCCGAGCTTCATCACCACGTCGCCGACGACGAAGTAATGCCCTTTGGCGACGCGCGGCGCGGTCGTCGTGCCTCCTGCGAGAACCTTGGCGGTCTTGCATACGGCTGCCGACATCGCATCGAAATCGACGAAAAGCGGGGTTCCGCGATGCAGTACCGTCCCTACCGGGAAATTCTGCATCGGCTTGAAACCGCCGGGCAGGATTTTACACTCGCCGCGCCAAATTTCGGGCATGTGTCCCTGCACTTGCGTTTTCTTGAAATCAATAGCCATTGTTGCAATCAATTTTAAGGGTGAATGATTCAGAGCTTACCGATTGGGGAGTGCTTCGGCCCATGCCTTGGCTTCGGCTTTCATGGCCTCGTCGGTACTTCCCAATTCATGCGCCTGCTCTTGGGGCATGAGGTTGTTGGTGACTAATTCCTGCTTGTAGTCCGCCAGCTCCTTGTCGAGATCGGCATCATCGGCAAATGACACCCGCTTCATCAGGTAGTCGGGGATTCCGAGCTTTTTAGCCTTGGCTGCGATTTCGGCCTGACGGGTGGTTTTCGCCTTTTCTGCTTTGAGCGTGGCATTCTCGGTTTCGAGCGTGCTCAACTTCTCTTGGAAAGGCTTGAACCATTCGGGAGCCTCATCAGCTTTTCCGCCCTCATCATCGCCCTCGTCGTTGGATTGCGGTTTTTTTGATTGCGGTTTCGGACTGCGCGTCTTCCTCGTGGTCTCCCCCTGCATTGCCTTTGCATAGGGCACGAGCGAATCCACTTTCGCGGCGATGTCTTCGTCCGAGGCATCGTCGTCAAGACCCTCCGCCCCAATATCCGTGAGGTCGTCGAGTGCCTTGTCTGTTAGTCCCATATCCTTGCATTTTTCGGATAGGAGCTTGCGAAATTTCTTTTTCATAGACGTGAAAAATTTTGAGAAAACATATCGTTACCGACAAAGGTAATCAGAAAAATAGATATTATACCTATTAAGTACCTAAAATTACGCAAAAAATATCTGTGTGAAAATAACGCAGTTATCCGCGAATGGGTGTTTTTCTCTGATTTTGAGCGCACTTTTCTTGCGAAAAAAGTTGCTTACTATAATAGTAGGCTATATATTTGCAACATCAAACAGGTACTTAATAGGTTGTATATTGCAAACTGAATAAAATTTATAAAGGCTATGACAAGAGAAGAATTTACCGAACGGGTGGGATTGAATGTATCGGACGGAATTTTTGAGGTATGGAACGGGGTGTATATGTCCTCGGATAAGGACAAGGACGAGTTCTGCAAGCCATTCGCCACCAAGAAAGGGCATCTCGATCTTTCCCGGTCGATGGTGATCGAGATAGCCGAGTTGAAGAAAACGATTAGAGTGCAAAAAGAGGGCTATGCTCGGCAGGTCGAACTCGCAACGACCTATCAGGATAAGTATTACGCGGAAAAGGCCAAGCACGATGAGTTCTATAAAAAATATGCCGAAGAGTGCGAAAAGCGGTATGCCCTCGAAAAGAAACTCGAACAAATAATGAACCTAATCAACGCATAAACCATGAGCAAGCCAAGATCAACCGAGGCGGAGAGCCTGCACGAATGGAAGTCCGAAATGGCGGACTTCCTCCTCGAAAAAGCGCAGAAATTCGGCGACGTTACATTCCTCATCAAGGCGGCCGATTTGATCGGCATGAGAGAGGTGATTCGCCGCAAAATATCCAAAGGCTTGCCTTTGTGGGAGGCCGACAAGATATGGCTGAAAAATAATCTCAAATAATCTCAAAATATGGAAAAGATCAAAATCAAGCATGTAGGATTCGATTCGTGGAGTCGGGAAATATTCCAAACGCAGAAAGGAACGTATGTCGTGGATATAAATTTAGACTATTCGCATCAGGATATGAGGCTCTGCACGAAATGCAACAACGAGTTCGACGGGGAGCCGGATACCGCTCTCAAAACAGACGCATTCGAGATCGTCGATGATTTCGAGGCCGAGCAATAATCGCAAACCTTAAAATTCAACGCAATGGATAATTCGATCAATGTAAACGGGTGCTCCGTATGCCAGCCGGGGCAAGAAAACTACACGAGTTTTACGGCCAAAGTAGGCCGGAAAACGGTCAAGAGATGGCAATATGACTACCGCACGGAGAGCGGGGAACTATTCTCCTGCGTAGCGTCATCACTCGATAGCTGCCGTGCAAAACGGGATTTATGGTTATCACAAAAGTAGTAGAATCATGGCAACGGCAAAGAAGACAAAGACCTACGAGGTTACGGTGGATATGACTTGGTCGCAGTCCTACACGGTCAAGGCAAAAACGGCAGCCGAAGCGAAGCGCAAAGCATGGGAGAAGTTCAAGAAACACTCGCCGAAATCCTGCTTTACACTCATGGAGGACAGAATCGACGAATAATAAATCAACGCAGTAGATATGGAAGAAAAGGATATAAAGACGATCAAGACCACCAAGGGCGAACTCCGATATTATCGTGATTGGGACAACTACGACGGAGGTGTGGTAATGCTCAATGCCCAAACTATCGGCCGCTACAAGGCGATCAAGGATGAGCATCCCGACGCAGATAAATGCGGGGTTTTCTTCGCTTTTAGCAGAGAACAGTTTGCCGAGGGATACAAGCATTTGGTGGAACTCGGACACATCAAAGATGGGGATAAAATATGCCAAGACAAGGATACGGGAGCTTTCGGCACAGAGGCCGGACTTGCGGCATTTTTCAAATTCTACGACGATAGCCGGGCGGCAATTCCGAAAGAATGCGACCCGCAGGAGGTCTATTTCTACGAATACAACAATCACGAATGTATGATTGCATGGGACGGAGACCAAGATGCCTACAAACTCATCGTCGGATATTGGGGTGAGGAGGTCGCCTCGAAAATCAAACGGTTATAAATTCAAAATTCAACGCATTATGGAAACGACATTGAACAACAAGTTTTTCGACTTCGAGAAAGCAAAGGTACAGACCCTTTCACTCGATCAACTGGAACGCACCCACAAAGAGAACGACATCTACGGGAAGCCGCTCCGAGGCATCTATCACTACGATCTGCTGAATCAGATTATCGGCATGTGCAACGCGCAGAATTATGATGTCGAGGTTTACGACCTCTTTGCCGCGCAGAACAAAGACCGTAATACTCCGGGCGTCGTCCTGCTTCCGCAGGTTGAGGCGCAGTACGGCGAGCGGGCGGTAGAAGCCCATATCCTCCGCCGCGTATTCGCCAACATCCGCATCACGAATTTCGATGATGCGGACAACACGACCAATCTCGCCGTCGCCTTTCATCAGAAAGGGATTCAAGTTGGATTCGGTAATATGGTGATGATCTGCCACAATCAATGTATGCTCTGCGCGGATCAGTATATTGCGACCTATTCGGAGAAAGGTCAGGGGCGCGGCAATGGCGTAACGATCCCCGAAGTCCTCGACGCTGTGAAGTCGTGGCTCGTCGATGCCCGCCATATCGTCGTTACCGAACGGGAGAAGATCGAGCGCATGAAGCAAATCCCCATCGACGCGCAGCAGATGTTCACGCTTATCGGGATGCTTACGGCGCTCCGCGTGAAGTGCGATACCCACATCACCGAAATCCGCGAGAACAGGGTATATCCGCTCAATCAGTCCCAAATATCGCGGCTCACCGAGGATATGATGTATCGCTACTATCAGAACGGCAAGGTTACTGTTTGGGATTTGTATAACGGGGCGACCGAGCTATACAAGGCCGATGCGATGGATATTCCGGCGCTCCTGCCGCAGAACCGCGCGATGGTCGGCTTTCTGTCGGAGCAATTCGGGATTTAGCCATGTATCTTGATGCTACTTGTGTGGGCCTCCCTCCTGCGAAATGGGAGGCCCTTACGAAAGGCGCAAGGAAAGCGAGCTATAAGAGGCTTATTCGGCGCGTCAAGGTCGAAATACCCGACTTGTACCGGGAGCTATCCTTGCAGTATTTCAATCCGTGGGAGAGGGAGTGTCGGCAAACCCCGACGCACTATATCCTCGTGCATTCTGCGGTCGAGTATTTTATCCACAAATAGGGTGCAATGATGCAGAATGTGGTTATTTTATTGAAATTCAATACGGATGATGTGAATTGTGCCGTTTTACCCGTGCAACGATGATTTCGATAGTTAATTACGATGATTACCAACAGAATAGCACGACTGGGTGCAATGAGGATAGCAACGACCCCTGCAACGATGGGTGCAACGATCCCTGCACAGAAGATAAGAATATATAGATATATTAAGACTATATAGTGGGGAAGTTTTTTCGGTTGAAAAAACATCAGATACACCCTCGGATAAAATTCCCATAAATTCATCCGTTGAAAAAGAAAAAAGTTCCGCGAAAAAAGAAAAAGCAAAAACAGGCGATTTGCCGCCATTTCTCCGAGGTGGCCGATAAGATGGTCGATTGTTGCGTAAAAGCGTGGCAAATCGCCGGGAAAGCGGTAAATTTGCACAATAACTGGATATGGAAGCAAAGAAGATCGTGCATTTGCAGTTCAAAGAGCCGTATCTCGGAAAGACCGATCTCTATTTCGGTTCTCTGAAAGCAATCTACGATGCCGTCCCGGTCGAAGCGGTCGGCATCAAATACAAGTCGCTCACGAATCACAATTTCGAGGAGCGGGCATACGAAAACAAAAAGGTGCTTATCCGCATCGGGAGAATCCAGCGGAAAGCACGGGGACAAGCATCAAAATAGCGGGATATGGAGAGCAAAGTATATCGGCTGACTTATGTTGCGGATTCATACGATCTCGTTACGCATTTGTACTTCGTGGATCGGGAGAAAGCAGAGGCTATGTATCGTAAAAAGCTGGAAACGGTCTCATTCTACCATTACGGCTACATCTATCTGCATTCGATGAGAGAAGATGCCGACGGGGTGCTGGATATAGACCAAGTGATAGATTCAAAAAATTTCTGATATGATAGGAGCGATAATAGGCGACATCGTAGGTTCTCGATTCGAGTTCAACAACGCAAAAAGCGGCAATTTCGCATTGTTCACCAAGCAATGCGATTTCACCGACGACACAATCTGCACGGTGGCAGTTGCCGATGCGATACTCAAAGGGATAGACTATAAATCGAGCATCCTGTGCTGGTGCAGGAAGTACCCCAACCCGATGGGCGCATACGGGGCCTCTTTCTCGCGTTGGCTCAATTCGCCCGATCCGCAGCCGTATGACAGTTTCGGCAATGGCGCGGCGATGCGGGTCAGTCCTATCGCATGGGCTTGCCGCTCAATGGCGGAAGTAATCCGAGAAGCGACGGAAACGGCGAAAATATCGCATGACCATACCGAGGGGATAATCGGTGCGGTTTCCGTCGCTGAATTGATATATTGGCTGAAAAATGCCCGTTGTGAGGATTCCAGAATACTCAACATAGAGGCCGTTGCTACTCGATATTATGGCGAAGATTGGGAGCAGCACCTCATACCGAGGGGCCAGTTCGACGAAACGTGTCAGGGGTGCGTGCCGCTGGCCTTTCATATCGTCAAAGAGAGCCGGTCTTTCGAGGATGCGATCCGCAAGGCCATTCTCTACGGCGGCGACAGCGATACGCTCGGAGCCATCGTCGGATCGCTCGCCGAGGCTTATTTCGTGGTCGATCCTGCGATGATTCAGGCCGCGATGAGCTATCTGCCGAGCGACATGAGGGATGTAATCAAACGATTTAATGAGAGGTTCCGATGAAAAAGACCGAATTATTGAAACTCTGCCGCTATTACAAGGGCGAGGATAAGAACCCATACGAGGGCAAGGATCAAAATAAGGCGATGCTTTGGTCTTACGAGCAGATATGGCTCAAAATGGCGGGAGAAGATACCCCGAACTCTTTACTCGCCGATTACTGCCTCTATCTGCATCGGGATTTGCCCGAATTGATAGATCATACTCGCGTGCCTGTATCGCTGATAGCTCTCCTGTATGACCGCTATACGCATTTCGGAGGCGGGGCGGAGGGCTTCAAGAAGCTGATCGAGAAGTATTACGGAGATTGAAAACGAGAGGGAGATGATCCCTCTCGTTTCGTTATATAGTATCGGGGAATTTGGCTGGTTGCTCGATTATATCGACATCAATGTAGTACCGATAGCCTTTCTTTTCGATTTTGGTGATGCGGAACTTCGTGCCGCGTTGGAGGATGAACTCCATTTCACTACCGGGATCATATCCGGCGGATAGACGGCTTTTGCCATCCCATTTGAAACCCCGCACTCCATATCCGCCGTCTCCATAGTGGGAATATGGCTCCGTATATATGCCTTTCGTACCTTTGGGACAGTAGATGTTGAGAATGACCTCCTCATGACTGAATCCCGTTCCTTTGGTGACGCCGCAACTGGTGAACGGCGCATTTATGCCGATTTTACCGACCATGCCTTTAAGTTGGGAAGCCGATAAAGTTCCGAGATTCACGCCGAATTTGCCAACGAACGCATCCATATCCTCGCCGTGCTGCATCCAAACGTCGCGGGCGAGGGGCTTTGCCTTGTCGATCATGGTCGTTAGCGTGTTTATGTCGCGCCAGCTATTGCGGACGCTGCCGTCAATCTCGCTGTATTTGGTTCCGTAATACTGCGCAAACAGCGGCTCATTGATATAGCGGCTCCCGCTCGTGTAGAGGTAGGCGACATGTTTTTCTTCTTTGCTCCATCTCGTCCAATCATCCCCGGCGTAGGTGGTATAATATTTATCACCATCTCTTTGCGATTCAGTCCAAAACGCCGCGTCTTTCCGCTTTTGGGTATAGGCGTCGCTCCCGAACTGAACGGATGCGCTTTGCCCGGCTCTTTTCGCATCTCGGCGGGCCTGCTCCGCGAGGCGTTTCTGATGCTCGGCGACGGCGAGAGCGGTCTTGGATTTGATGACCGACAGCTCGGCGTTGCCATATACCGCCTGCTCTGCATCGGAAAGGAGTTTGGCGACATTGAGGCTCTTCGGGTGGGCCATCGACCATTGCTTGACATCCGCGAGGTCGGATATGGCCTGCTGAACGGCGATCTTGTAGCTGACGGCGTTGTATTCATTGATGTACGCCTCCTGCGATACTTTCCATGTCGGATACTTGTCCTGCACGCCTTTCATATTGCCGCCGAGGAAGTCATAAGCCTCGAATTTGAGCTTCTTGGCCTGCTGTTCGAGGGAAAGGTCGGCCCAGCCCTCGATCTTCGATTTGACGGCATTATACACGCCTTGCAGTTGCTCCATCGTGAACTGCTTGTGCCACGAGTGAACATTCGGGATGATAGAGGATAGCGATTGCTCGGCTTTCTTGGTGGCGAGGATCGTCTGCGCCACTTTCTTGGTCTCGGCTTGCATGGCCGACAAGTCCCCGGCGTCGATGTACTTCTGCAAGGTGGAATAATCGACCTCGCCGTAATCTCCGGCGACCTTGACGATATTGTTGGCCGCCGTCTTGATCTGCTGGTGCTTCTTCTGCCGCTCCGCCCACGCATTCCGAATCGCATCCGCCTGTTCAGGGGTGCGGGTCTCATGCCGTATTGCCGCTTTTTCTGCGATTGTAAGCTCTTTCGGCTGCGGGTTGAGTATCTCGTCGATAGCACGGGCGTTATTGCGAATAAAGTACGGCTCCGTGCCTTTATCGCGCGATGCAAGGATATTCTCCTTGTTATCCTGCACCCAGCTCTTGAAATTATCGGGATATTCGGTGATCTTCTTCCCCTGCGGCGTGTATTTCTCGCCTTTGAGGAATGCCGCCGTAACCTTTGCCATCTCCTCCTCGTCCATCAGGATCGGCGTGGCGAAGCAGAAACATTGCACATGCCAGCCGTCGAATACGAAGTCAGGCGGATAGTCGCCCGCCAATTTATCGCAGATGTCTTTCTTCGGGTGGTTCTTCGAGAGCTGGATGCGCTGACCGAGGACGAACTCCATTTGCTTCCACCGCTCATGGTCGGAACGACGGTAGGCGATATTCGTCTCCGTCCTTGTTACGCGCATCGCGTTTTGAGCCGAGGACTTGTAATAGCCTTTCCCCGTCCATTCGTCGTGGTATGATGACTTGTCATAGTCGATCCATCGGTATTTGCCCGTTTTCTCGTCCTTGATGCGCTTCTTCCATTTCAGGCCATAGATGGGGTTTCCCTGCGCATCCTCGCCTTTCTTGAAGCGGAAACGGCGGAACATCAGATCGGGGTCGTTCAGGTATTGCCGCACTTTGCGGGACATGGATTGGGCGGAATCGCCCTCGCCGATGGCTACGGTCATGGCGACCTCCATCTGATCGCGGAACTGGCGCACGGATTTCCATACTTTCTGCGATAGATTGAGGCCGTCATCCGACCGATTGGCAAAAGCATTCATCGCCGCCGTATTGCGGTTCGTCCATGCGCTGAACTCCGGGCTGGATAATATCTCCTTGCCGAAGCATGAGGAGACGAGTTTATCGCACTCGATGTTGGCCTGTTCCCATTCGAGCTCAATGCCTTTGCGGATAGCCATTGTTACAACGGAATGCAGTTGCCGGAGCAATGCCTCGACTTTTTTCTGCATCCGCTGGCTGTCGCCGTCGAATGAATACATAACCCCCTCATCCATCCTCGGCACGGACTTGTTGAGCGCGAGGATTTCATTCACCGTGGCGGCGAATAATCTCCTCACTTTCTCGGCGTAAGCCTCCGTGCGCATGATGCGCTGGATCGTGATCGCTTTCGGATCGGGCGAATATGCTTTTTTTGCCATTGGTTACTTACTTCTGCTGTTGCTTCTTCTTCGGGTCGTCATCTGCTCCGTCATTGTTGGGATCATCGTCGCCATCAGTGGCGGATTGAGGCCCGCCGCCGTCGATGTCGCCGAATATCTGTTGCTGTTTCTGCGCCCGTTCCTCCTCTTCGGCTTTCAGACGCTCCATTTCGAGCTTCTTGTCCTTGACGATAGGATTCATCTCGACACCGCTTTCGGTCGATAGGATGCCTCCGTCGATGCTCTTGATGATATTCTCGATGGATTCCACGATGTCGTCCCCGAACGGCTCCTGAAACTCATGGCCGATTTTGAGCGTTTCGCATTGAGATTTAAGGCGCACATCGAGGACATTCCCGATGATTGCCAAGATGAGCGATGCCGTGCGATCCAGCAGCTCGTCATGCACCTCTTTGTGCTTGGCGGCCTTGACCTCCGCGAGCATCATCACCGTGCGCATAGCCTTTGCCGAGAGGTTTCCCAGCGATTTAAGCGTATCGAGGGAGATTTTCGGCGTGAACGTCTTGTTCAGGATTTGGTCTTGCAGCCACTCGACCTCGTCTTTCTTCGATTGCGGGGCATTATCCCAAGTCAGATACTTCGCGGCTTTATCCACACCCTCGGCGTCGTTGGTGATGAGCAGTTTCGCCGCCTCTTTCTTTTCGGGCAGATTCTTGATAAGCTCCGAGGCCATGATGGCGATAGGATCAGCGAAATAGTCGTTGGTGTCGGCGGTGCGGGAGGCTATCAGCTCCTCACGATGGATCAACGCCTCGGCTCCGTTCCACTCCTTATCCTGCTGGAAGAGGATGAGCGGGATTTTGCCGATGAAATTCACCTCTTGAATCACCTCCCAGCCGAGGCTCTTGCGGGTGCATCGGTAGATGACGGCAGGAGTGTATATGTCGAAGTGGTAAACGATGTTGTCTTGCGCTTCTTTGGCATAGTAGCCCCATGCAACGGAGATCAGGTTTTCGTATTGATCCCAGCGCGTGTATATCTCATCTCCCTTGCTTTTGGCAAGTACCCGTATCTGCACATCCGGCTCGTCCTTTTCGTTGCGGAAAACGCGGAAAAGCATGGCGCTCTCGGTTTCCGAACCTGCGATGCGCTTGCATTGGCGGAGCTTACTATTGAAGTGCGTGTGCTCGATGACCTCCTGATACTTTTGGAACGCCTCGTCTGTCCCATCTGATTGCTGTATCCATTTCACGGGGCGGCCGTAGAGGAAAACGAGCGCGATTTCGTTGATGTAAACTTGATACGGGATCGGCAGCTTCCATACCGGCTCGAAGCGGATGAAATTGCCCTTTTTGTCGGTGATGATCTTATCCTCCCGCTTCATGATTTCGTGAGAGGCTACATCATACTCTTTGAGCGCCGCGATAGCCATATCCATACGGTTGCTCATGCCCTCTTTGACTGCCGAAATATCTTTGGCGGCCAGCAGCTTCTCGAACTCCTGATTGCGACCTACAAGAGCATTGAGATAATTGCGAAATAAATCAAATAGTATCATATTCTTAAAATATTGGTTTACAAACCTATCGCCGACTTTGTTAATGCGTCGTAGTCTATATCGTCATCCTCATCGTAGAGGTCGTTTATCGCATATCCGAGAATATCCACAAACTCATCATGCGGCATACTCGGAAAGCCGCAGACCTCGTCGAGAAAATCGTCGTTCCATGATCCCTCGACGAGAAACACCCGTCCGCATTCCACGCGCGGCGAGACGGCCCGAAGTCGCACCTCCTTGTCATCGGTAGGGGTGGCCGTCCGCTTGACATTGAGCGTCGATATTTCTTGAAGCATCTGCACCACGCTCTCTCCGTTGGCTTTCGGCTCGACATGCAACTTGCTCTCTGAATTGCCATCGTGCGCCGCGATATATTGAGGCAGGAACCGCAGTAGATCGGGCATCTCCTTGAATACCTTTTGCGCATCGTAGAGGTAGATGTAATTCCCGATTCTGCACGCTGCCAGTATGCCGCTGGGGTCGTTGTCTTGCCCCTTTTTCTTCTTGTTGTAGGCCGTGTCGAGGTAGAAGTGCATCGGCTCGTTGAACCGCAGAGATCGGAACTCTGCCAGCGAAATAGTGCGGAACCAATCCCGCTTGACGATGTTACCTCCCTCGATGGTCGGGTGCTGCTGATACAAGGCGTTGAACTCACGCGGAGCGCGGGCTTTCTGTTTTAGCAGCTTCTCGATGGAGTGATGCGACGGCCATAATGCCTCGCCGATATGCCTCCGGCTCAATCCGCCGTCAAGCTCCTGTTCGCAAATCGCGGGGATGGCGAGCACCGTCCATTCCTGCGGCTCGGCTTTGAGGATACGCCCGGCGAGGTCGTCCTCATGCCACCGTGTCATGATGAAAAGCTGGCGCGAATGGTTGTGCAGACGGGTCGAAAGGACGGTGTTGTACCAATCCCAAACCCTCTGTCGGTAGGTGATGGAGTTCGCCTCATTTGCATCTTTCACCGGGTCGTCGATGATCGCTATATCGACGGGTGTACCTGTCAAAGAACCGCCTACGCCGACCGCCTTGTAGAAGCCTCGGCGTCCGACCATCTCGAAGAGATCGACATTCCTCAAATAGCCCCGTGAATCCGTGCGGATATTCGACCCATTGAGGAAGGTATCGGGGAATATCGCCTGATACTCCTTGCTGTCGATGATCCTCTGAATCGAGCGCGAAAACTGCTGCGCGAGGTCGGAGGAGTAGGAGCAACCGACGATCTTCAAATCGGGGTCTTGGCCCAATGCCCATGCGGGGAAGTTGCGGGAGATGATTTCCGACTTGCCGTGCTGCGGGGGCATGAAAACCATGAGGTTTTTGATCTTGCCCTGCAAGAGCATTTGACAATATTCGGCGATAAGTCTATGGAACCACTCTAACTCGTATTTGGGATTGCTATAACCGAGGAAATGAGGAAACGAGCTTGGAGCTTCGAGCTTTAACTTCTCGCGCTTCAATCTCATCAACTGCTGTCGTACCTCGATTGTAGATGATCTCATTACTCCTTGTTATCCAACTTATCAAGCCTTTCGATTTCTGCATTGATCTCATCGAGTGTCATCGGTTTTTCGTCGTTATCCTTTTTGAATATCATGTCGTTGTGTTGCCGGTTCTTGTAGTGTTCGGGATCGAGATTGGTAAGCAGGAAGATCGCGGCCCCAATGTTCGGTTGGACGTGGATTTTCTTCTTCTTCAACTTGAACGGCGTCGGTTGCCCGTCGGGGCCAAGTCGAAACTCCTGCTCCACCTCCTCGTGCTCGTACCCTTTCGCGGCTTGCGAGAGGGAGATGGCGAGGTCATGGGATAGGTTCTGCTTGAAAACCTCCTTTGCCCGGTCGATAGCCTCTTTGAACTGCGGCTTGCCTTTCATCCAAAGACGGTAGGTCTTCTCGTCGATTCCCATTTCGCGGACGAACTCTTTCAGCTTCGCCCCGCCGTAGTCGATCAGCCCGTGAGTAGCTACCCATGCCTCGCACTCCTCGATTTTTGCAGTATTGAATTTAGCCATTGTTCAGGTCGATGAGTTTGTAGAACTCCTTGCGCAGCTCGGAGTTGTATTGGAAAGTCCCCGTGAAGTGGGCGACGGACATCTTGCCGTCGTTCCTCACGCCGCGCATGGTCTTGCACAGGTGTTGCCCTTTCATCACGATAGCGAATCCGAGAGCTTCGTTGTTCAGAGCCTCGGAGAGCATCTGCACGATGTCCCGCGCGAGCTTTTCCTGTAACTGCAACCGAGCGGCACAGTAGCCGACGACGCGGGCGACCTTGCTGATGCCGAGAATCCGCCCTTTCGGGCTGGGAACATAGGCGAAGTAATAGCGTCCGAAGAACGGCAGGATATGATGCTCGCACATAGAGTAGTAATCGCCGCAGTCGAACACAATATCGGAGATGCCCTCCTCATTGGCGAACGTGGTGATCTTCGGCTTCTGATCGGGGTCGTAACCCCTGAATATCTCTTTCCACATCCGCACGATGCGGTCGGGCGTGCCGACCAATCCCTCACGGTCGGGGTCTTCGCCGATGGCGCGGATGAGCGTTTTTATCGCACAGATAATATCTTCTGCGTTTGGAGTGATAGCTTCCATTTCGGGTGTGTTTTGAGGTAGTTGATGGTGTCGGCGATATTCGCCTTGTTGCGGGCCTCGTCCTTGACATCGCACGGCTGCAAGTAGAACTCTTTGGCCTCGATGCGGTCGTATGCCGTCATGTCCTGTCCTTGATAGACGACTTTCAGCTCGTCGATGCGTTGGAGCCGCAGCTCGGCATGAGGGCAGAAGTCGAATTTCGGAGAGCAGGTGATCCAGTCGATAGGACGGTAGCCCTTGATCGGGATCGTGCCGTTGGTCTCGACCTGAACGAACTTGCCTGCGTTATGCAGTCGGTTCAAGAGCGAGAGAGTGAGTTGGAGCATCGGTTCGCCGCCTGTGATGACGACGTGAGAGGCGGGAAATTCTGCGATTTGATGCATGATCTCCTCTTCGGTGAGGTCTTGGTAGGGCTGATGCTCGGTATCGCAGAAATCGCAGCGCAAATTGCACCCTGCGAGCCGGATGAAGATTGCCGGAGTGCCGGTAAAGCGGCCCTCACCCTGAATCGAGTAGAAAATTTCGTTTACCCTCATAATCCTGCCTCCTCTTCGTTATCGTGATCGGCAACATAGACAGCGATGTTGCCCTCGCTTTCCTGTACCCTTGCCTTGTAGCATTCGGGAATCTGCTCGACGATCCATCGGGCGATGTTCTCGGCGGTCGGGTTGAACGGCAGCAGCTTGTTGAAGTTGCCATGATCGAGGTAGCCGTGAATCTTGCTTTTGATATGCTTGAAGTCGCATACCATTCCGTCTTTGTTCAGTTTCTTGGCCTTGCAGAAAACCGTTACAACCCAGTTGTGGCCGTGCAACTGCTGGCAGGGGCTTTTGTAGGAGAGATCGAGCCGATGGCTCCCCGCGATCTCCATTTTCTTTGAAACGTAATACATAGCTATTTGTCTTTATGCTTGCGAGTTAATAGATAAAAAATCGGGGTGTCGCATATCGCCAACAGAGCTTTGAGCAGGTATTGGCCGATAATCATGCAGAGGGTGAGCTTGATGCCGCCCTCCTGCCTGAACCATCCGAAGCCGATGCCGAATGCGATTGAGATGTAAATCGCCGTGTCGATGATCTGCGAGGTCAGCGTCGAGGCGTTATTCCATATCCACCGACGGCGCGGATCACCGCAGAACCGATTTCGGATTTTATGGAAAATCCACACATCCCAGCTCTGCGAACAGAGGTAGGCGACGAGCGATCCGCAGACGAATATCGGTGTCTGACCGAGCAGCATCTTATACGCCCGCTGCATCTCCTCGTCATAGGCTGGGAGATACATTGTCAGGACGATCAATGCGAGGGCGACGAGCTGCGCGGCAAAGCCCCTGATGACGGCTTTATTCGCTTCCTCCTTGCCCCATATCTCGCCGATAACATCCGTGCAGAGGAAAGTCATGGCATAGGTCAGAGCCGCGCCCGGAATGAGCACGGGAACGCCGCCGATAAAAATGCCGGTGTCGAGCACCTTGCTCGTAACTACATTCGCTACGATCAGGCACACGACAAAAACGGCATTCAGCGTGATGAGATTGGCGTTACTCGGTCTCATACTCCGTCGGGTCTTGGATGCCTGCATCTCGGAGGGCTTCCTTACGCTCAACGCATGTCCCGCATTTGCCGCAATGCTTCTCGCCGCCCTTGTAGCAGGAGTAGGTTTTCGAGTAATCGACGCCGATACGCTTGCCAATGCGGGCGATGTCGGCCTTGCTGATGTCGGTGTAGGGGGCATCAATCGTTACCCCGATGTATGTGCCGTGCCGCATGGCTTCCGACATTGCATGAACGAACCCCGCGCGGCAATCGGGATAGATTGAGTGGTCGCCGTGATGGTTGGCGATGAGCACATGGCTCAACTTTCGGCTTTCGGCCAGCCCGCAGGCGACCGAGAGCATGATGCCGTTGCGGAACGGCACGACGGTCGATTTCATGTTTTCAGCCTCATAGTGGCCCTCCGGCACGGCGTCCGCGCCCTCCAAGAGCGACGATTTGAAGTGCTGCCCGATGAATGCGAGCGGGATGATGATGTGCTCGATGCCGAGCTGCTGACAATGGTAGGCCGCACACGCGATCTCCCGCTTGTTGTGGTTGCTCCCATAGTCGAACGTAACCGCCAAAGCGATATTAGCGGCTTTCTCATAGAGGAGGGTGATGCTGTCCATGCCTCCCGATACAACAATTGCTGAATCTTTCATGTCCGTATTTTTGAAGTTGGTTATTTTTATATAGCGAGCGGAATTACAGGAATTTATCGGCGTATTTGCTGAATTTCACCCACTCGTTGAAGTTGTTTACCGCGCCGCCTCGCGCTTTGAGCCTGCATCCCTCTTTGCTCATCTGCTCCATCAGGCCCGTGCGGGGGTTGAACTTGTAGAGATAGCCGCCGCGATTACCGTAGAGCCATGCCGTGCTATCGACGGAATCGAAATGATACTTTTGCAGATTGGCGACGGTGGTATAGCCCAGCCCGTGAATCTTCGCCTTGTGCTTGTGCGCGGTATTGATGAACCACGGAAACGCCTTTTCATAGATTGCGCGGGGGATTTCTTTCGTTACGATGCCTCCGATGGCGACATACGGATACTCCTCGCACATCTTGACGAAATACTCCTTGCCTCGGTTCTTGTGCCATACGGGGATCGGCTTCTTGCCCGTCATTCTTTCGAGCTTGTACCGCAGACGCTCGACTTCCGCCAATCCTACGACGCTGTCGATGTCCAGCTCGAAGAAGAGTTTGACATCATGGCGGTTGATAAAATCGGCGTATTCCGAGACATAGGCATCCCAATCGCACCCGCCCTTGTGAGAGCCTGCCATGAACGTATAAGCACCGCTATCGAGGAGGAATGATCCGAAGTACCTAACAAGCGGCATGAAATTCTCATTCTTCCGCAGGTAATAATAGCTTTCGAGGACGTTGATGCCCGAAAGGGATTTCTCCCCGTCCTCGATAAATTCCGAGTTGTAGATGGATTCCTGCGCACCGTTGCCCTCGGCGATAAAAGACTTCATCGCTTCGACTACTTCGCTGCGGCTATGCGGCGCGGCCAAATAAATTTTCATAACCTTTTGCCAAAAATCGCGGAGGTTGCCCGAAACTCCTCCTGCAAGGAAAATTGTCATAGCATCTTTGTTTATCTCATGGAGCGGGACACGGTGCAAATAGACCGATATGAACTCGTCCAATTCCCCCCCCCTCTGTGCGTTACCGAGGCGTCTTATGATCTGATTTACATACAGCCGAATGAATATGACGCCCGGATATGGGTTGTTGCCCGCGAGGTGGATTTTCATCACTTGATCTTGATGCCCTCGTAGCGATCTGCGAGTACCTGTTCGATGAGCGACTTGATTTCCTCCTTTTGGTCGGAGTGTTCGTCGGGGATGGAGACGGTGATCTTTTCGCCCTTGTCTTTCTCCGCCGCGTTTTCGAGCTTGTCGAAGAAATCATCCACGTTGATCTCGCTCTCATCCATCGGCAGGTCAAGACCCCATGCGGCCAAAGCGTCGGAATCCCATTCGTTGGCGAGCATCGACCACTCCCACTTACCGAAGCCGGAGTTATCGAGGATCGTGTAGGCTTTCAGCTTCTCGATGGAGGTCTCTTTCGGAATGATGACGCACGGGGCGTCCTTGAATCCGAGTTCGACGAGTGCGCGATAGCGCATGTTTCCGCCGATGATGATATACTTGCCATTGTCGAGGGGATAGACCAACAGCATTCGGTAGTTCATCAGTTCGGGGTACGCCTGAATGTCTTTTTTCAGGAGGTCGAGCTTGGATTCCAATATCTCGCGGGGATTCGCAGGAAGCCCGTCAAGCTGCCCCTCGTTGAGTTCCAGCATATCCATCCCGATAGAGACGAAATCGGCCGCGATAGCTTTCAGGGGCTTGTTCTCTTTACTCATAGCAGTCATTTTTTAAGATAGATACCACAAAGGTATAAAATAAGTACCTATTAGGTATTTATTTAGGCAAAAAAAAGAGCATTACTTCAAATAGGCGTTGATTTCGGACATGAACTCGTCGAAAGAGCGGCAAATGACATACTTGTATCCGGCCCATTCCGCCCGCTCCTGCCATGCCTTTTGCGATGGTTGCTGTCTGCCTTTCGGCGTTTTCATCTCGACACAGAGGCCGTGAAATTTCTTTGCCGGAAATAGGAGCAGGAGATCGGCAACGCCTTTCATCGTTCCCTCGGCTTTCATGATGGCCGCCTCGGATCGAAGCCGTGCGCCTCCGTTCGGGACGGCGAAGAGAAGCAGAGCAAGCTGCGGGTATTGCATCCGAAACCAGCGGACGCAGGTTTGCTGGATAACGCTTTCTTGATGTCGCATATCAGTACCGAAAATCTGTGAAATGAACGATTACGCCGTGAAAGGTTTTATCCTCTTTCGGGTGTTTGCCGAAGAACCACTCCTTGAAGTCGGTCGTATTGAGGCCGTCGTTTTTGGCGATCTCATAGCAGTCCGCATCAAGCCATTCCCGCCCGTCGATCTTGGCGGTGATCGTGTCGTTCTCGCTATGGTAATGCAATTCTATCCGCTGGATGCCGATAGGATGGTCGAGGCGGGCAATCTCTACCTGCGGTGAGTTGTACGGGCGTCTCGACCATTGGCGAATCGAGAGACAGTAACCGCCCCGCTGCATCTTCTCCGCGATGGCCTGCCATTGGTCGTAGTTGCCTCGGATGGTGTGCTTCTTGCGCCCGCCATCGAGCGATTCCTTGAAGCCAGTCGGCTGACCTTTCCGGCTATGCGTCGTCGGGAATACCCGCGACAGCGTGATGATGATTTTCTTCTTTGCCATTATTCTGCGTTTTGATATTCTGTGTCCGTCATCGGGAGGAAGCAGGGACAGGTTTTGGTTTCGAGGTCATAACAAGCCCCCGTGAAAGGGGCGGGCGGTAATTTGCGCCGCTCCCATTCAAGGAAGAGATGATACCGACGGCATTTATCGCTCAATAGGCAGAGGTAGCCGCTGCAATGTGTTATATCTCGGTTGTAATTCGTATCCATAATTCAAAAACATATTCAATTTCGCACGGAACCCGCGCTATTTCGCATTATCTCCTTTTGGCCTTAATGGTAATTGCGTCGCATCGGATTCGAGCGTATTCGCAGCCAAAACGACTTTCTCGGATAGCCTTTGCAGGGGCGCATCGTTTCGGTGAATCCCCATCCGCATTGTGCGTGTCGATATTCCCATGAAAGTAGGGAGTTCATGACCCGCGCCAAATCCATGAATACCTATGCCAGTCCTACCATCATGCGCCCTCCTCAAAGATATTTCGTTGTTCGGGGGCTTTGGCCGCCGGAGTGCCGAGTGCGTCATGCACCCGCGCAATCTCGGCATCGACTTCCCGCTCGACTGCCTTGCTCTGATTGAGCGTGGTTTTCGACCGCGTGCGGAAATACTCCTTTTGCAGCTTCCGCATGAGGGCTACCTTGTCGAAGAATTGGCGGGCGTTCATTTGGCGGCGAGCTTATAAACGTCCACAATCGAGGTCTTGACAATGGAGGCCATCTCGAAGTCCGAAACCGTGCCTTTCATCCCCTCGGTGAGATTCCGAATCGCTTGATTCAGGTCGGACGCCTGCACAAGGATATAGATCGCTTTCTTGCGTTCCGTGCCCGTCTCTTCGTCGAGGGTGATGAGATTGACCTTGGCCTTGAAGAAATGATCGCCGTCTTCATCCCAAAAGATTTCCGAGATGTTGCTGCGCTTGACGGCCGACACCGAGAACGCTCCCGATGTATAGGGCATCATCTCGTTGGTGATGCGGGCCTCGGCTTCCGTGAAAGAGAGGGCATCGACCAAATACGGCTCTGTTACGGTTTTCAGAGAGCCGTTTTCTCTCGTCTTTTCATAACGAACGTGTGTTGTAAACCACATAATGATAGAGTTTTGAGTTAGAACTTTGGTGTATTTTTGGTTATGCGGCGTAAAGCGCGAATCGCATTGTCTATCGTTTGACCGACGACAAAGGGATGCGGTTGCCTGCCGTGCCCGCCACGCCGCCATTTTTGGTAATGATGCAATGCTCGCAGGGTTTCTACGTCTGACATATGCTCCTCTTTGAATTTGCAGAGGTCGTCGCATCGGTATTGGTTCAGGGTGATGATGCAATGTCCGTAGCCGTTTACATCTTCATTTTTGAAAAAGGCGCATTCGCCGCATTTGCAGGGTCTTATCATGTTTTGATTCGTTTTGTGGGTTATTCGTTATCTTCGTTTTCGGCCTCCACCGTAGGCTCTCGGATGAATCCGATCTGCCGTATTTCGGGGCCGCTGACATCTTCAAAGATCACGACGGCAATATCTCCGTCGGTCTTGCATCCAACCAGCCGACAGCCGGGCGGGATGCAGACCTGAATTTCATAGGTGCGTTTCATTGGGTGTTATCCATTTTTTGATGGAATTGATGTATTCAGGGGGAACATAATAGTTGAACTCACCTCGTTCAAGGGCATCTATCTCACCCCGTACAGCCTGTATTTTCCCATCTTGGGCCTGCCGTCCAAAGGAGAATAAATCGTCGTTGATGGGCGTATTTTGCAGTTGCTTCATCTTCGATTTTTTGGCTCGAAGCAGCGTTACACGCCGGGCGTCGATGTATTCTTGCCCTTGCAAGAGGGTTTGAGTGCCGATGAATAACTCGACTTTTCTCCTCGGATTACTCACCTTGACAAGCGCGGCGATATACTCGAAATACCATCTCCATTGGCTCACGATACGCATGGGCAACTTATTCCGATAGTATATCACCTCGTCGGCATGGCAACCTTTGTAGATCGTGATCTTGACGCAGAGCGCATCCTCTATTTTCTTCATATTCTGATGATAATTGAGGTTCCTATTTGGCGAGTTGTCGTTTTCCCGAACTCGTTGCATATTTCGCGCGGATAGATGCTCAAATCGGAGATATGTACTTCGTTCTCCTCTTCAAACTTCATCAGCAAGCAGGAGATTTGATCTTCGAGCCGCTCCTTGGCGGCTTTGATTTCTAATATTGTCTTACTCATACAAACAGCGATTTTTGAACCCTCGTCAATACTTTTGTCTTGGCATCGGCGCAGAAGTCCTTTTTGATCTCGAATCCGTATGCCTTGCGCCCCATGTTGGCCGCCGCGAGGAGGGTTGTCCCGCTTCCGGCGCACGGGTCGATCACCACGTCCCCCTTATCGGTGAATATCTCGATCAGTCGTTCCAGCAGGGGAACGGGTTTTTGCGTGGGATGGATCTTCGGGGTGTCGGTATCGCGTACCCAGTCGAAGCAGTTGAAGATCATCCGCCCCTCGTTGTTGAACTTCGGCAGGCGGTCGCGGTATAGGATCAGTCCGTATTCGCAGTTGCCGACGACTTTCATGTTGGCTTTGAGTACCTGCGCGGAGAAATCCTTGCGGAATACGAGCGGGATATACTTTTTCAGTCCGTACCGCTGTCCCAGCTCGATGTAGTAGTGCTGCTGCTCGAAAGGACAGAACAGGATCATGCAGGCCGCACCGCCTTTTCGTCTTCCCCCCCCCTCGGATTCCTCATCTTTCAAGGGCTTGTCCTTACGGAGCATCTGACTACAAAAGTGCATGAACTCGGCAGGTCGAAAATCCTTGTCGGTATCGAAAAATTGCTTGCCCGCCAGCTCGCTCTCGCCGTTTTTATTGTTGCCATCGACATACCATGCCGGATTGCTGGCATAGGCATTGGCTCCGAGATTGTACGGCACGTCGGCGATGATGAGCTGCGCCTTGGGGATGCCGTAGGTCTTGAAGTTCTGAAAATGATCGTTGAATAATTCTATGTCTTTCATATTCCCGTTTATTCGTTGATTGGACGCCATTGATAGTGGCTCGGTTTGCGTTCCAAGTCGCCCCGCCATTCGGAGGCATTATCGTAGTCGATGAGTTCGATGTTCCCATCCCGTTTGTCCCTGACAAGGCGCGGCAGCTTTCGGAAAATATCGTCGAGAGCGTTATCTGTGGCGAATCCCGATGCGTCGGTATGGATGTCGCGCCATTGCGTCAGACGTGCGATCTGCTCGTTCAGGGTGGTAATTTCCTCGGCTTGCTTACCCAATGCCCGTTCGTATGCGGCAGCGGTCTGCGGTGCGATGTTTTTCGCCTTGCCGATGTTGCGCCAATAGCGGCGAATCCAATTCCACATCGCATAGTAGAACTTATCCCGCATATCCCGTCGGAGCAAATCGGCCTGCACTTCATACTTGGTCGTATGGAGGCATGGAGCGGCCTTTACGACACGGAAGTACCCCGAATCGGTTATATACATCAGCCCTGCGAATTTCGGGCATTCAGCCTCGGAAATGATCCCCGTCGGACAGACATAGTAAAAGTAATTCGGGCGTTGGTCGTTGATAGTCCCATCCGAGGCGGGCAATCCGTGCAGGATGCGCATTTTGTCCTGCTTGTGGGCCGCCTCGTTCAGAAAATCCGAATGGCTGATCTTGATCTCGCACTCATACACATATCCGGCCTTTGAGATTGCCAAATAATCGGATTCCCACGCATAGAACAGAAACCCCAGCATCTCAAATGCGGGCTTCGTCAGAATCGGATGATTCCAATAGAGCGCCTGCTGGATGCTCTCCTCCGTGAATTTCGGTTTTGTCGGGGTTTCGCCCCGTGTCCCTCGCATTCCCATATCGCTACATCATTTCGCGCCAGCCGATGACTTTGGCGTAGGTTGAGTGTTCGATGAAGAACCCGCCCAATTCAGGCGCATAGAAATCGGTCTGAATTTGCCCGCTCGAACATTTTACGAGAACATCTTTATTCGGTTCGGGCAACACCTCTTTCGGGTCATTCCAGCGGGTGAGCTTTTCCTCCATTTCCTGCTCGGCAATCTCGACAGCCCTTTTTGCGCAGGACGTAAGTAGATACTCATAGCCACAGGAATCGGTTATAGATGATGCAGACAGGATTTCTTCTGCTTTCTTACTTTTCATGGCTCTATTCTTTGCGTAATCTGATGACATACTCGGCATTCGCACAACCTCGGTCGATTATCTGAATGCCGATAAGTTTGTCGCCGGCATAGGCCCGTACCCACTCTTCGTCGCAGGATGCGAGACGCTTGCCATCCTGCGTATTCCCTCGGAGAGCGAAATGATCTTTTTTTTCTACTATGCGGCAAGGGTAGGATTTCGCTATCCGATTCATGAATCGGTTGATCTTCTGAACATGGGGAGGGATAGAGGCTTTGATAATGCGATTCCCATTATCATCTTCCCGATAGCAGTTCGGGCAATAGTGGTGGCCGCTTACCGAGTGCCAATCTGCCTCGTATGCCTCCTCTTCTGCTGTATCGCGGTCATACCAAGCACTATTATCATTGCTATTAATCAGGGTTTCCCCGCAACGGTCGCATGTAACGCCGTATAAAATTTCAGGTTTAATCATTGTGTGTAATTTTTATTTTTAAGCTACTTTCTGCATCGGGCGTACATCGCCCTCGATCAGTCGGCGGCAAAGGGCCTCGCAGAGAACTCTCGCCATATTGACCTCGACGGCGTTGCCGATGAATTTCTTTTGGTCTGCCTGCGTCCCGACCAGTACATAGTCGGCGGGGAAGCCCATGATCCGCTTCAATTCAGGGATGCGGAGCATCCGCATCTTGATGTCGATGATGCCGTACAACGCCATGAATTGCTTGATCTTTGCCATCGCCGGACTGTCGTCAGGGGTTATTGCGGCTGCGCTTTCTTGCTGTTCCATTCGGCAGGTTACGAGCTGATGTTTCGGGTTGGTCGTAACTGTCGGTGCAGGACTTTCGATGTCGCAAGGCGTGCCGTTCCCGTACTGCATATCCACGAATGCGAGCCTGTCCCTTGTCGTCAGCGTCGGTGCGGGGGCGTCGATGGAGTGGTTATGCCCGTTGCCGTAATATGCCGTGATGAACGAGTGGTGATCCCTTGTGGTTATTGCTCCGGCAGGTTCTTCGACAGAGATACACTTCCCCGTGGGGTCGCCGCCGTAATGCTTGGCGAGGAATCTTACCTGTGCCACTCCGAGCCGATTTTGAGTTACGACGGTCGGGCACGGCTCGTCGATGCTCGGAGCCTGATATTTCCCTGCTTGGTTCATCGAGTTCCATTTCACCAAAAACGCATCTTTGCCGCCCGCGACGAACTTTATCAGGCCTGCATAGATTCGTTCCAGCGTCGCATCGACGAGGGCTTTCTTGCGTCCGAAAATGCTTTCTCCCTCATCCGAGAAATCCAGCACTTCGCGCACGGGTTTCCAGCGTTGCATCAGACCGAATAATCCCGTAGCCCCGTCTTTGCTGTGTGTCGGTTCGGGAAATACAATCGGGAGATTGCCTTTGGCGAAGATTCCGAAGAACCGGCGGCGAGTGGTATATGCTCCGTAATCGGCCGAGTTGAGTATGCGATAGGCAAACCGATAGCCATACCCGCAGACATTCGACACCCATTGCTGGTACAACCGTCCCGCATCCTTGCTGATCGGCTTGCCGTTCTCGTCAAGGTCGCCCCACGACATGAACTCCTCGACATTCTCGATCTGAATGTAGTCGGGGTTGATGGCTTCGATGTATCGGAAAAGATGCTCGGCCAGTGTGCGGCTGTCGGCATCGCGGGGTTGCCCGCCTTTGGCCTTGCTGAAATTCGTGCATTCGAGGCTCGCCCACAATACGATGAGGGCGTCGGGGTATTGCCGCCGCATTTCGGCGATATGAGCGGTCAGCGGGGATAATTCCAGCGTCCGAATATCCTCCGTGAAGTGCAGCGCGTCGGGGTGGTTGGCGGCATGGGAGGCGATGGCATTGGCATCATGGTTCACGCACCCGATGACCTTTGCGCATTGCCGCCCCTCATATCGGGCGTTCTCGACGCCGGTAGAGGTCCCGCCCGCTCCGCAGAATAAGTCGATGTATAGCAGTTTCATGTCGCCTTATTTTTTCGTTTCACATTCATTCCATCGCCGCGCGATCTCTTCTCCGAGTTTTGTCGCGTCGGGTAAGGTCTCTTTGAAGTCGATGTATAAATCGCGGCTGAATAGCTTGATTTGGCCGATAGGGATGTTCCATCCGCAGTCGGGGTCTTTGATGCAGAGATCGACCCGTCCGTGCTTGTCGTCGGGAATGCAAACGAGCTTTACCCGCTCCGTGTCGAAGCTGCCATCGACGAACTGAAATTTTGGTGTGATTGTCATTCCTCGCCTCCTTTCAGCAATTCGGGGTTATCGTGGATGTTGCCGACTACTTCAAAAAAATGAGTAGAATCCGTATAGCCCCAATTCGGGGTATTGAACCTACAAGCATGGTTTATCCACTTTATTTCACTTTTGAAAGGCCACAGATAGCCATTGATACTACCATTGCTTCCTCCGATTATATCCCCCTCGTAAATCTCCTTGCCGTTCTTGTCTTTCAGGCCCGTGTATTGGCCGACGGTGGCGGGATCAACCTCGTAACGGCCATAATCAACCGTATTCCAATCTGAAATTTCATATTCACCACCGAAATACAATAGGCTGCCGTATATCCACTTCCCATTGTCGAGACGCTTGCCTCGGAATTTAATTTCCCTCATATAGCTGCGTTGATTTATTGATTGTTACATATCCCTGCCGTCCATGAATTTACCGAGGCCGAACCACACAAAGGATTTTTCCCAGCCGCGTTCTCCGACATATCGGATGATTGACCATTTCGTAACCGCCATTCGGGGATAGGTATATGTTTTGGGGTCGTATCCTTTCCCGATTTTGACGTATTCCTTGCCGTTGTTGGCCCGAAAGAGGGCGAAAAACTGCGATTTCAACGGGCTGTTGTCATCGACCCATGCACAGATGAGGATGCGCCAGCCGCGAAATATTTTCCTGATAGCTCCTATGTGAATCATGATTAACTATATCTTACTTGTGAAACATTTTCGCAGCGCACCCACATCGGGTCGTCTGCATCAATTCCGCTGTCGTCGTATAAGGCAAACAAGCGTTCGGGAAAATTGTAGGATATGACTTTATACCAGCTTCCTCTGTATTCTGCAATCATGCCTGCGCAAAAGCGTAGCGCATCAAATTCGTCTTGTGTCATGGCGTCGGTTTTTTCACGATTTTATCCGGTTTGCAATCGAACTCCCAATCTACGTCGGTTCCGTAGCAGGTGTGGATTTCGCCCATATTCATTCCGCATCCGATTCTCACCATTTGGACGGCCTCGGCGTGGGTATGGGCACGAACCTCGAATGTGCCGTTGAAGATGAACCGAGCCTTGATCTTGTAAACCCGCTTTTTCGGCTCTTGCGGATAGGTTTTGAGCCGTACTTTCAGCCTGCGGATCGTCGCCCGTGCTTCGGCTCCCTCTTTGGAGGCTTGAATGGCGGGCATCTCGCTCTCCAATTCGGCGATGCGTTGCTCGATAGCCTCGCGTTTTAATTTTACTCCTGTTCCCATTGCGTTGAATTTTGTGTCTTTGCTATGTTTCCTGCGATCTGACGCATTTATTCGGATTCTCCGGCCAACTTATCGCCTGTGCGATAATACTGCGGTAAATCGCAGGAAAACGAATTACTTGCGATAGGTCTCATTCTTGAAGATTATGACTTCCAACATCTCGTTGAATCGGTCGGCGATGCGGTTGCCGTATTTCTCTCGGATTTGAGACTTTGTGAGGTTGGTCGTGATGAACGTGAAGAGCTGCAAATTGTAGCGGTATTCGATCAAGTCTATCACGGGGTTCATGACATTTCCGTAGTCGAGAACTTCGGTCGGCTCGCGGCCCATGTCTTCGATGGCGATCATCGGCATATTGCGCAGATTGCAAAAGCTGGCGTAATCTTTGGCGAGCTGGGCGATCTCTTTTGCGTCGATGATCCGAATGCCTTTCCGCACCTTGAAATGCCCGATGTCGTTGAGCCAGTTGGTCGCAGCTTGGAACGCATACAAGAGGGTTGTTTTACCGTTGCCCGGTACGCCGCAAAGCATGATCCCGAATTTGGCGTTGTCGCTTGTCAGAAATTTGGCGATATGCTCGATGTTGGCTTTGGTCTCCACGTCGGCGATGAACCTGCGATGCCGATATTCGACCTCCGACTGATAGGATGCGAGAAGAATGTCCTCCGCCTGCTTCGGCGTGAGTTCCCATCTAAAACGATCCCTCGAAGTCTTCCGGGCGAGTAGCTGTTGCTTCAATCCCTCGACGTTTATCATCTGATCTTTGTTGATTGTTACCATTTCGCTTATCATCTCCTTTCTGCCATGTGGCAATCGCCGCGTGCCAGTTTTTCATTTTGTTTTTTCCGACATACCACCCTTTGCTTTCGTAGAAATTCACGAACCGTTCGGCATCCACCGTATAGCCCTTTTCTCGGATATAAGAATCTACCTCTTCGAGAGTGGGCGGGGAAAAGCATTTTTTGCTTTTTCCACTTTTCCCCTCTCTATTGTCTTTTATATTCTTATTATTCTTATCTTCTGTGCAGGGATCGTTGCACCCATCGTTGCAGGGGTCGTTGCTATCCTCATTGCACCCCGTCATGCTATTCTGCTGGTAATCATCATAATTAACTATCGAAATCATCGTTGCACGGGTAGCAGGGTGTTTTGCTCGACTTATCATCCGATCCGCTTCGAGGAGAGATAGGAATTTGAGGATAGTATGCTCGGATGGCTTGCGTTTCACGCCGTCGTCGTCCCTGTATAACCACCTCTCTTGGAGATAGTGCACGGATGCGATCAGTTGCCCCCGTTTGATGGTTACGAGGTCTGACCCAACAAGGCGCTTGCTATCTCGCCATTCGGCGAGCATCAGCAGGTCGATCCACCATTTTAATTTTCGCGGATCATTCCAAATCCAATGCTCCCGAATGGTTTGATATATTTTTATCCATCCGCCCATCACCTATTTCCCCATGAAAGCAAAGTAGATTTCAGCGAATTGTTCTCCGGCGTATTTCGCCAGCGCAGACGATTTGAAGCAAAGGCGAGACCCGAAATGCGCAGCCGCAGCCGAGGGCGCGTAATCCGAACCCGCACACGAAAACCCGGCAGCCGAGCCGTCAGCCGCAGCACCGCCGAAGAGGACAACTTTCTTGCGCTCCTCCTCGTCCATCTTGGCGATCTCCTCCTTGGTGTAGAGCCAAAACCACGGGAAGTAGCGGTATTCGTTCTCGGTGAACTGCGGCGTCCAACCCTCGTTGAGAGCTGCGGTGATGATGCGGAGTTTGAGGTAGGCTACGAGATCGGAGCTAATATCCGAATCGTCTTCGAGGAACAGATGCCGTTTGTGGTATTCTTTTACGAGCGGATGGTTCTCGCCGAGTTCCTTGAATGCGTCATCGAAGGTCTTGATGCGCTCCATGATGTTTTTCGGGCGGAACATCTCCTTGCCGAAGAGATTTTCGAGCATCTTCTTGTTGTCGGCATTGCCTTTCTTGTAGGCATCGAGCAGGTTGTTTTTCTCGATGTAAATATTGTTTCCGTTCATTTTCAGTATGTTTTTTAATTCGTCTTGCGTAAAACATTTCGCGCATTCCATGATGAAGTGCGATAGATGCGCTTTGTCGCACCAATAGCCGAGGCGGTTGCAATCTGCGATATTCATAATATCACGGTGGGACGTGAGTTCGACGAATATCTGCCCCTCTTCCTCCTTTCGGGTCTTGTCTTGCTTTACTATCAGCATCGCATTCGATTTCTTTAATCGCTCATATCGACGTGGTATACATTTTTGCATTGATCGCAGATATATACCACATCATTACACCGATACAGGTATTGGGAATTATCGAACTTCCGCCGGATATGCCCGGCTTCCCTGCATTTTTTTAATTCGGGAGCATTGAAGTCGAATTGCCATCCGAGGTCGGTATATCCCTTTGGCAAGACGAATTTGTTCCCGTTAGGGTTTGGTATTTTTTTCATTTTCAATTTTCTGTAATCGTGGAATAATCCGTTTTATCAATCTTATGGCGTTGATGAGCCGTGTATTGCCTCTGTCGATCTGCACGTTTTCGAGTATCAGCGGTAGATGACGCAGAAGCGTTGAGAGGATGTAATTCGGTACGGGGCGCATATCAGTACGGTATTTTGTCGATATTGACCTCCAACCCAACGCAGGCGATATAAGCGGGTTTTCCTGCGATTTCCCGCGCTTCTTCGGCGAACGCTTGGGCATTGCTATTCCCGTCGGAGAGATGCAGTAAAATCACCTCGTTTGCCTCCGATAGGTCGGTCGTCCGCAATACCTCTTTCGTCGTTTCAAGTTCCATGTGCGAGCTGAATAACCGACTGCGCATAGAGGGCGGCATGAAACCCCGGTCTATGTTCTGCTGTAAGATCGCATCGGAGTAATTCGCCTCGATCATCACATGGTTCAGGTTCGGCAGCCGATATTCAAACATCATCGTATCGGTTATAAAAAGCAGGCGTCCCATTTCCTGATGCTCGATAACGAACCCGGCGCACGGCACATCGTGGACGACTGGAAGCACGAAGACCTTGAAGCCTCCCACTTTGTAGCCGTGCATCGGTTCGATTTCCTTGCAGAATACGCGAGTTCTCAAACCTCCGGCATCGAACACATCCGAGAGAGCAAGGACGCGGATGCCGCAGGCGAGAATGTCTTTCAACGACTTCGCATGATCTTCGTGTCGGTGGGAAATGAGGCATCCTACGACTTTGCCGAGCTGCCATCCGAGGCCCTTTTTGATGTCGCGGATCGGAATGCCCGCCTCGACAATCAAGGTCTCATCGGCCGCTTCCAAGAGGTAGCAGTTGCCCCGTGAAGAACTTCCTAAACATTTCAGAATCATACTCCCGCGTTGTTGAATCAGTATTCAGGTGCAGGGGCCGGCTGCTCGTCTCCGCCTCCTTTGATTTCGCCCGTCTCCGTATCGACTTCCTCGTATTCGGCGGCGGCCAAATCGACGGCCTGCGCATTGGCGTTGCCGAGTGCTTCGTTGCGGTTCGACATGGCCTCATCTTCGGCATCGCGGGCGATGGCGTTCTGCATCTCGACGGAGAGGTAGCCGTATTTCGACAGCAGGCGGCGGACGACGGTTTTGATCGCCATGTCGTTGAAGTTGCCCTCCCATCCGACTTTCTTGCCGATGATGCCGTCGTTGGCTTTGGCGATGAGCTGGGCGACGGTGGTTTCATACTTCACGGAGGGGGAATATCGCTTTGCGTAGGCCGCCATATCCTCGACGGTTACATAGAGCGTCTTTGAGAAGCCGTTCAGCAGCTCGAAATAGCAGAAGTAGCCGATGATCTTGTCGGAGGTCTTTTCGCCGTCGAAAGCGATCTCTCCCGTGAGCTTGTTTACCTTGCGGACTTCGCCCTCATAGACGACATCGGCATTGATCGTCCGATACTGGCCCGTCCGCATGGCGAGTTGGATATATCCCTTGTAGCCGGGGATGAATGTCGGCGTCGGAATCTTATCGTAGATCGGTTTGTGGGTACTTGGGTTGATGATGTCGTTACCGTTGGCATCCTTGCGCTTTACGTTGTTGTTATAGACCACGATGTAGGCGAAGCCGAGGGCCTTGCTCAGAGGGAGCCGCAAGGTTGCGGCGCGGAGAGCTTCCGCGATGACGAGCTGCGGTTTGCAGGTCTGCAATGATTTGTCGCCCGTATAGAGGTCGATCAAGGATGCGACGAACGTATCCTTATGGTCGCCGAGTGCGTTCTTGAATTGCGCCTGTACGGACGGCGCGTTGATCGTTGCTTTCAGCAGGTCGATAGGTTTTTCCTGCCGTGCCACGGCTTGCTGTGATTGAGCCGGGGCTATTTGGTTATCTGCCATGATGAATAGAGTTTGAATGTTAATGTTTTGCGAGTTTTTCGAGGGCGGCGAGCTTTGCTCCGAGTTCGGCTATCGGCATCATTTCGGAGTTGGAAAGGAATGCGGCCATGCTTTTCACCATCCCTCGGCCGCTCCCGATGATAGCGACGCATTGGGCCGTCGTCGTGCCGTCTTTCGGCGTCTCGTTTACGAGGAGAATGCAGGACTTCTCACTTCCCCCCCCTTGTCGTTTACCAGCGTTTCGAGTTCGTGTTCGATCTCCTCCACGCGGAGGATGAATGCGCTTTTCTGTTCTTCGTTTTTCATGATTGCGTTGAATTAAAAGTGAATGATTATTAACTGAAAAGGCTCTGCGGAGCCGTATTTCCCTGATGCTTGATGATGAGTTTGTCGTCATGCGATACGAACAGCCTAACGACCTGCGATTGCGTCGGATGCAGGGTATTCACGCTTTCCGAGCCATCGGCGAAGATCGGCGCGGAAATGCCCTCGAATCGGCATATCGCGTTGATGATGTCGATGCCTGCGTTGAACTGCCCTGCGGTATTGGCGTCGGAGAACGGAACGCCGTTCACCATAGCTTCGCAGGTTTCGACCTCGCTGCCGTTGATCTGCGTCTCGAACAGCCGGAATTTCACGAAGTCGAAAAGCCCGTTTACCTTGCCCTCGATGGCCTCCGCGCGAGCTTTCGAGAATGCCGTCATCGTAAATTCAATACCCTCCAACTGGGCGAGTTCTTCCGATTGGGCTTTGAGGGCCTTTTCGAGTTCGGCGATGCGCTGGTTGTTGCGCTCGATCTCCTCGCGCTTCATCAGCCGCTTTTTGAGGCTGTCGATACCCTCGATGAGCGAGTTGCGCCCGTCGCGGAGCAGTTCGTCCTCCGAGGCCGATACGGGTTTCTCGACGGATTTTTCGAGTTCGGCGATCTGCTTGCCGATGGCAATATACTCGGCATTTGCCTCAATGGTGGGGGTTGCGTCCGGCTCGATGAGGTTTGCCGTGAGGATGCCGCTCGCTTCGATTTCGGCGATATACGCATCAAGTTTAGCGATTTGCTCCTCGCAATCTCGAATGTACTTCTGCACCTCTTCCATACGGGCCTTGTTCTCCTTGCCCCGGCGGTTGTTCTCTTCGAGGTCGGCGGCATTGCGGCGGTTGAAGTTCTCGGTGATCTCCTGCTGACGGCTCTCGATCTCCTCGATCTCGAACCGACGCTTGCAGGTCGGACAGATAAATTCGTTCTCGTCGAATACCAGCCTCCGGCCATTGATAGACTGCCATTGTTCGATGAGTTCCGCGCGGCGTTTGGTGCAGGATTCCAGCTCTGCGCGGGCGGAGGCAAGGTCGCGCTCAACAGCCTCTTTGCTGCGCTTTGCCCGATCCAAATCCTCGGCGGCAGCCCGCTGCTTGGCTTTGTCGGAGCGATAGAGGGCCTGTACCTCGTTCTTGATTTTGAGTTCGAGGTTCAGACGTTCGGTTTTCAGATTGCCGATCTTGCGGACATCGGCAAGTCGGGCATCATTCGCGGCGGCGTAGGCTTTTGCCGCATCCGCGAGCTGTGCCTCGACCTGCGCGAGCGATTCCTGCTTGGCTTTGAGTTCCGTTTCGAGGGCCGCCCAATCCTCCGCTGCCGGCACATCGCGCTTGCGCTCGTCGATACGTTCGGGGATGGCCTCGATTTCGGTTTTCAGACGGCGTTTCTTCGCGGCGATCTCTTTCTTGTATTCATCCATCGTCTTGCCCGTGAGAGAGGCAAGGAGGGCCGCAAAATCGGCATTCCCTGCCGCTATATCCTCGTCGGAGATTCCGCCAGCCATGCGGAACAGCATCGCCCGTTGCGTATCGACGCTCTGTGCCGTGAAATAGCGGGGGTTAGTGATGAATTTGAATACCTGTTCGGGGCAAATAGCCGCGATCTTCTCGTTCCACTCCTTGACGGAGCAGGGCACGTTGTTGTAGAGGCGTTCCTCCTCGTGCCCAACGAACTCCTCGACGGCCGATCCGCGTTTCTTCTGCCATTTCTCGGTGAAGCGGCGGCAGAGGGTTACGACTTCGCCATCGACCAGCAGAACGGCCGATACCTCATGCGGGAGCTTCGGGATGATTTTGCCGTTCGCGTCGTAGGTCTTGATGCCGAACTGCTTTCTGTCCTCGCTGTTCTTGCCGAAGAGCAGCCAGATGAAGCCGTCGAAGATCGAGGTCTTGCCGAGGCCGTTCTTGCCGTAGATTTCGGTGAGGCGGTCGTCGAACTCGACCGTCAAATCTCGGAGACCCTTGAAATTCAAAAGTCTGATTTCTTTAATGATTACCGTTTTCATTTGCGTTGAATTGAATGGTTATTGAATACTCTCGATGTAATACTGGGCGACCTTTTTCCCCGTCGTCGTTTCTACCCGTGTCGCTTTGAATTTGATTTCGGGGTGGCTTTTCCGCAGGTCGCTGATGCGCGATGCGAGCCTCATGCACCCGAACATCCGCAATGCTTCGAGGCTTGTGATCCGGCTGCCGTTCAGCAGGTAGGCAAGTATGCGCCTGCATTGGCTCTCGGATTCGTGAATATTGGGATTGTCGTTCATAATCAGGTTATTTATGCGTTACGGCATAGGTCGTTCCCCGGCTTTTGATCTCATCGTTGGTCTGTATGCGGGATTGGAGCTGCCATGCCTCTATCTCCTTTTTCTTGAAATAGATTTTGTTCCCCTGCTTGTAGTGCGGAATCTTCTTTGCACAGGTCAGATGCCGCACGCGGCTTTCGGATATGTCGAGCAGCAGGGCGACCTCCGAAGTGTTGAGTGCTTCTTTCGACGAGATGAGAAGCAGCCGCTCGATGCGTTCAAGTCTTTCCTCTACTCCCATGTCTCGTCCTCCTCCTGCATCATTTTCGACATTTCGGGGATCAGCCCGCGAGCGTCCCAATATTCGCTCATCCGAAAGATGAGATACCACGATCCGAACCCGATTACTTTTGAGGCTACCATGATGAAAAGCCAAGCCCCGAATGGCTGGTCGTCGATAGGGACGGAGAACGTCCCGATAACAGCGATAATACCGACGACCGTCAGAACGTAGTATCGCCAATTCAACAAGGCTTTCATATCTCGCGGGATTGCGCCTCTGTTCTCGGAAAGAGGCCGGTTATATTCAGGTTGTAGCGACGGGCGATGATACTCTGCGTCAGCTCGTCGGGGACTTGCCGACCGCAGAGCCACATCTTGACCGTATTCTCGGAACGATGCGTGAGTGCAGCGAGTTCGGAGACGAAAATCTGTGCGGGCGTAGGCTTCTTTTTCTGCTCGGCGTAGAGATCGAAAAGCGACTTATTTTCTGCTCGGCTCATAATTTTTCCTTAATTATTCACTTATTAGGTACTATTTTCATATATTTGCACCCAACGGATTTGTTAATGCGGCAATATCTTTTCTTATTACAAGGGCAAAGATAAACACTTTTCTTGATGCTACCAACATATTTCTTTGTTTATTTTGAAGAAAAATGTTTGCTTCAAGATATATGATTGATATATAGGCAGATATATGGACGGTCAAAAAATCAAGGAAATTCTCCGGTCGGAGGGCATCACGATAGCTGATGTCGCTAAAATGCTCGGATATAAGAGTAATCAGCGTTTGCATAGCGCGTTGAATACTTCCGATGTCAAGAGCGGGCTAATCGAGGAGATAGCCCGTGTTACCAACAAAAGTGTTTGCTCATTCTACGAGGGGAGCGGCAACGCGATAGCCTCCGACAACGGTATTGCGGTGGCTGGGAACGGGAATCAGGTGAGCGCGATTTCGGAGAAATTCATCGCGCTGCTCGAAAAAAAGGATGAGCAGATAGACAGGCTTATCAATATTATAGAAAAAGGTAAATAAAATAGGGCGGATATGAAATCGGAGGAAATAAAGGAGTTGTTCGAGCAATTCGAATCAATCGTTTGTCTCTATGACGGCGTGGAATGTTGGAGTGCACGGGAATTGTGCGCCGTCTTGGGATATGTTCAATGGCGCAATTTCGAGCAGATCATAGATAAGGCGAAAAGTGCGTGTGAAGCGGCGGGGATGCCCGTTGCCGATCATTTTGCCGACGTCAGCAAAATGATCGAGCTTGCCAAAGGAGCGCAGCGCGAGGTCGATGATTATATGCTGACCCGCTATGCCTGCTACCTGATCGCGCAGAACGGCGATCCCCGCAAGCCGCAGATCGCATTCGCTCAAAACTACTTCGCCGTGCAGACCCGCCGCGCGGAGCTGGTGCAGAAACGCCTGTCGGACTACGAACGGGTGCAGGCCCGCGCGAAGCTGGCGGAAACGGAGAAGCGTCTCTCCGGCGTGTTGTATGAGCGCGGGGTGGATAGCCGAGGCTTCGCTATTATCCGCTCGAAAGGAGACCGGGCGCTGTTCCATCTCGATACGGCTTTGTTGAAGCGCAAACTCGGCGCTCCCGATGGCCGCCCGCTGGCCGACTTCCTCCCGACGATAGGTATCAAGGCAAAGGATTTTGCGGCGGAGATGACCTCCGTAAATGCGGAGCAGAAGAACCTGCACGGTCAGGTGGCGATAGAGAAAGAGCATATAGATAACAATGTCGCCGTCCGCAATATGCTGTTGAGCCGAGGTATCGTCCCCGAACAGCTCCCCGCCGGAGAGGATGTCAAAAAGGTCGAGCGACGCCTCAAATCGGAGGAGAAAACGCTAATCAAGGGCAAGAAGAAGAAATGAGCCGCAGACGGGTTTATAGCGATAATACGTTGGCTATTATGGATCGGTTCTTCGCGGCGTTCGAGATCGCCGTACAGAATCGGTTGATAAAGAGCATAGCCGAATATTGCAGGGATAATTCGATTGCTCCTCCTCATTTCTATACGCAGCGCAAAGACCGCAGTCGGGGATATTTCGAGGTCGGGTGGCTCGTGCCGCTCGTTCGGGACTGCGGCGTGTCCGCGACGTGGCTCCTGACGGGGAAAGGCATGATGTTCCAGCAATAAAGACGAAGACCATACCGAGGACGATCTCGATATGGTCTTTTTTAATTGTGGCGATTTCGCCGCAATTAGAATATGTCGGGTATCTTGGCGACCGCCGCCTGCTTGTTCTTATCGAGCACTTTGGCGTAAATCTGCGTCGTGGACAGCTCCCGATGGCCGAGTAGCTTGCTGACGGTGTAAATATCCGTTCCGAGGTCGAGCATCATCACGGCGAATGTATGGCGGGCGCAATGAAAGGTTATGTCCTTATGGATTCCGGCTTTCAGCACCCATATCTTTATGGCGTTGTTGGTGCAGCTCGGAGAGTGGATGTCGGGGAAGATATGCTCGGTGTCCTTGCCGCGCTCGCCCATGAGGTCGGCGGCCTGCGGCGAGATGTCGAGGTATTCCTGTCCGCTCGTCTTTTTCTGCTTGAAGATGATCCGCGTGAATTGCCCCTGCTTATGCACGTCGCCCCATGTCAGCCGGATTACGTCGGAGCGCCGCAGTCCCGTCAGGCAGGAGAAGAGGAACGCCCGTTTGATCGCCGGGTATTCGCATTCGGCCTTGGCGAGCTTCTGCACCTCGTCGATGGTCAGATACATGCGCGTCCCGTCCTCGGCTTTGAAACCCTCGATGCCCCGCATGGGGTTGTGCGCGATGATGCGTTCCTCGTAGGCTTGATTCAGGCAGGCCCGCAGCTTGTTGAAGTAGCTGACCTTTGAATTGCGCGACAGGGGGTGATCCTTGACCCGTTCCCTGCTGTCGCAGCTCCACGCGCACGCCTCTTTCTCCAAATAATCCCTGAACCCCTGCACCCATTCCGGCGTGATCTGCGAGAACTTGATCCGCTGGTTCGGCTCGTACTTTTCGAGGTGTTTCAGGCATGATTTCCAGTTGCCCCAGTTGCCGAGGCTTTCCATGCCGATACGCTTCTCGCACATGGCCCGGTAGTAGTCGAAGAAGAGCGTATCCTCGGCGTATGCCGACTTGAAGCCGTGCTCCCCGTTCTGAATCTCGACGATTCGCCGGGCCTTGATCGAGTTGGCGAGCTGCAAGGTCTGTTTGTTCGCCTCCTTGTCGGCCTTTGTCTTTTCGGGAATGAGGTAGAGCTTCAAAAACTCATACTCCCGGTTTCCGTTCAGGTAGATGTCGAGGTAAAGACTGACGTTCCCGTTCGCCAGTTTCTTACGCCTGATTCGGATCGGTTCCTTGATTTCTGCCATATCCTTTTGCGTTGAAGATTCTGTTACTTTTGTTACTCATTCGCTCCGAGTAACAAAATAGCAACACAAAAGTAACAAATTCTCGGCATTCGGATAGCAAACCGAAAAGAAAATTTTATTTGATTGGAAAAACCGTAAAACGCTCGAATATTGCTGTTTATATGCCGGATGTATGCCGCAGAGATGCCGCTTTTGCTTAACTCGAAAAACGCGTTCTATTTTCCGATGCAGAATTTCGAGAATATTTGGCTGAGAATATCGTCGTTGGTGATTTCGCCTGTGATGGTGCCCAGGTGGTGGATGACCTGGCGGATGTCTTCGCTTAAGAGGTCGGCCGAACGATCGTCATCGAGGGCCGTGAGGGCTCGGTGCAGGGCGTCGAGGGCTTGGCGCAGGGCCTCCAGATGGCGGCTGTTCGAGATGACGGGATCGCCGTCGTAGATGCTTCCGGTGTCGAAAGTCGCGCGGAGTCTGGCAAGGAGCCGTTCGATTCCTTCGCCGGTTTTTGCCGAGATGAAAAGAGTGTCGGGGTTTGCCGACGATACTCTATATTCGATCCCGCAGCCGGAGGATACCTTCGATTCGGTGATACGTGCATCCGGGCTGTCGCATTTATTGACGATGAGCAAGCGAGTCTGTTCGGACGTAATCTGTATGGCGGGAGGTATCGGGCAGGTCGCATCGACGACCTGAAGTACGATTTGTGCGCGGCGGATCATCTCCTGCGTGCGGTCGATGCCCATCTGTTCCAGGCGGTCGGCGGTATCGTGCAGCCCGGCGGTGTCGATGAAGCGGAACAGAACGCCGTCAATATTGAGCGTCTCTTCGATCGTGTCGCGTGTGGTGCCTGCGATGTCGGATACCAGGGCCCGCTCTTCGCCCAGCAGACGGTTCAGAAGGGTGCTTTTGCCGACGTTGGGTTCTCCGACAATAGCGACAGCCACCCCTTTTTTGATGGTGTTGCCGAGTCTGAACGAGTCCGTCAGGCGGGTGATTTCGCTTTCGATGCGGTGCATCATCTCCCGCAGGCGTGCACGGTCGGCGAATTGAACGTCTTCTTCCGAAAAGTCGAGTTCGAGTTCGAGGAGCGAGGCCAGTTGCAGCAGTTCGTCGCGCAACGCACCCAGTGCCGCCGAATATCCGCCCCGCATCTGGGTCGAGGCCATGGCGTGCGAAGCCCGGGAATCGGAGGCGATCAGATCGGCGACGGCTTCGGCCTGCGCGAGGTCCATCCGGCCTGCGAGGAAGGCCCGAATGGTAAATTCGCCCGGTTGCGCCATACGAGCGCCGGAGCGAAGCAGGAGTGCGATGATTTCGGAGACGATGTAGGGCGATCCGTGACACGATAGCTCGACGGCATCTTCGCCCGTGTAGGAGTGCGGTGCACGATAGATGGCCGCGACTACGTCGTCGATCGTTCTGTCCCCGTCTATGACTTCGCCGTAGTGCAGGGTGTGCCCGGCGGCTTCGGCCAGCGGTTTGCGCCCCCGAAAGATGCGGTCGCAGCAGGCGATGGCTTCGGGACCGCTCAATCGGATGACGGCGATGGCTCCGCCCGAAGCGGTGGCGGGAGCGACGATGGTATCGGTCGATGTGTTCATCGGACGAAGATTATCGGCGGATCGGGATCCTGAGCCGTTGGCCTTCCCGCAGCTTGTTGGCGTTTTTCAGCTTGTTCAGCTTCATGATTTGTGCCGTAGTGGTTCTGTAACGGCGGGCGATCGCACCCAGCGTATCGCCTCGCTTGACCGTGTAGGTGGTGTATGCGGGGGTGGCGTCCGCGAGTTTCTTCTTTTCGATGTTGGCCGGATTGATGTACTCTTTCAGATAGGTGGAGTCCTTCCGGTGAATCTCCTCTTCGCTGGCGATGTACTGGCAGAGGTAGTGCTGGGGGAGTACCAGCGTGTAGCTTTTGATCGTAGCCGGGATGATGTCCATTTTGTATTGCGGATTGAGTGTCCGCAAAGTTTCGATGGGAATGTCGAGTGTCGAGGCTACTTGTCCCAGGTGGAGCAGGCGGGTGACGCGGATCGTATCGGTCGCCAGCGGCATGGGCGGGTTTTCGCTCTGGATACCGTGCTGCTGGTGGTAGGCATAGGCATAGGAGGCTCCGACGAAGGCCGGTACATACCCGCGAGTTTCGCGGGGCAGGTATTCGTAGATGTCCCAGAAGGTCGTCCCTCCGCCGGCGCGGGCCAGGGCTTTGTTTACGTTGCCCGGGCCGCAGTTGTAGGCGGCGATGGCGAGTGTCCAGTCGTGGTAGATGCTGTAAAGGTCCTTCAGATAACGGCAGGCGGCGCGGGTCGCTTGCACCGGGTCCCGACGTTCATCGACGAACGAATTGATCTCCAGTCCGTAACTTTTGCCTGTCGCGGGCATGAATTGCCACAGTCCGACAGCACCCATCGGAGAGGTGGCCGTGGTCGAGAGAGCCGATTCGATGATCGGCAGGGCACGCAGCTCGACGGGCAGGTCGGCCTTGATGAGCTCTTCCTCGATCAGCGGGAAATAGTAGCGTGAGAGGCTCAACACCCGGTTGATTGTCCCGTAACGGGTATCGACGTAACGGCGGATGTAGTTTTTGACGATCGGATTGAAGGGGAGTTGCACCGGTGATACGAGTGCCCGCAGGCGGTTGGCATAGACTGAATCGGGGGTCGTGTCACTCGAGGAAGCGAGGCTGTCGATGTCGATGTAGTCGTTGAAAAACGTATCGTAGGATTGCAGAGTCTGCTTTTCCCGCCAGAGAGCCACGAGCGAGTCGATCTGGGCCGGGGTGAGATTGCGATTCAGTTCCGGACAGTAAGGCTCCGTTTGCTGTACGGTCGTTTTTTCTGTCACTGTTTTCTCCGGTTTGACCGAAACGGGAGTATGGGTCGATTTCGAAGCCTGCTTTTCGGTCTTGGCTTTTCTCTTGGCACGGCGCTCTTTGCGGCTCTGGGCGGTTGCGGTCGCGCAGCCGAGGAGGATCGAAAGAAAGAGGGTGCAGGCGAGGATCTTTCTCATGATGGAATCAGAAATTCAGGTTGAAGTTGAATCCGAAAGTCGGGCGGTGTCCGCCGACGGTCGGGGAATAGACGTAATTCACCGCCGGCGTGAACTCTACGCTTAAATCGTCCGAAATGTCGTAACTTTTCAGATGAGCGTCCACATGGGCGTCGATGATTTGCAGCACGTAAAGTCCGGCAGTGATGATGATACATAAGTCGCGGTTGCGGCGGTAATTGTCCTTGAGGTTTTTGAGAAATTCCGCTGAGTACTTAGTACCGAATTCGCCCTTGGCTACAGGCGGGTCGGGATGGTGCTCCGGGTCTTTCTGGTGCTCTTCCAGGGCTTTGTCGTAGGCGCTACGATCGGAGTAGGCTTTCTTGAAACGCTTGTAGCCGCGATTGTTCCAGTCGATGGTATAGATCGTGGTTGCCAGTCCGCCTACGACGAAAGGCAGTTTCCAGTAACTTTTGTTATAGACTTGTCCGGCACCGGGGAAGATCGTGGCCAGTGTCGTGGCTTTCTTTACGGGGGAGGCGTCGTAGCGGTAGTTGACCGCCGCATCGCCCAGGAAGTAAAGGTAGGAGGCGACCGTAAGCCCGAGATAGATCTGCCTGCGCGTATTGCTGCGGATCATACGGGACTGTACGTCGTCCAACTCCTCCGTGCGGGCCGTACCGTTTTCCAGCAGGGCGTTGTATTGTCGTTTGAGAGGTTTGTAGGTGTTGTTTTCGTGGAAGAAGAGGGTCAGTCCCGCACCTACCGTTCCGTAGAGGATCGGCAGCTTCCAATATTGCTTGTTGTAGATCTGTCCGAAACCGGGCGCTACCAGCGAGATCCAACTTACGCCCGACAGCGAGATGGTATCGCGCCGGGGGCGGAGGTCTTTTCGGCCTGCGAGCGAGTCGGGCGCTCCGAGTGCTGCGGGCAGGGAGTCGGTTTTCAGAAGCAGGGCCGAGTCGGGGACGAATTGCGGGTGCAGTCTCGCAGCCAGCGAATCCCGGAGCCGCAGCGAATCGATGCCCGAACGCAGCAGCGAATCGCGCAGGGTACTGTCCTGAAGCAGAGAGTCCACCCGCATCAGTAGCAGAGAGTCCGTAAGATGGTTTTTGGCCAGGCTGTCCGGTTTGGGCATCAGACCGCTGCGCACGAAAGTTTTCGCGCTACGGTAACGGTCCAACGGAACTTGGGCCGATGCTTCGCCTGCTCCGCACAATGCGAGAAAGGCGAAAAGCACCAACAGACGGATATATCCCCGGGTGTGTTTCATCTATTTATTGTTGCGGATTTCGGCGGAAGCGCCTCTTTTCTCGAATTTTTCGATGAAGCGGTCGATGTCCCGGTCGTCCGAGAAGTCGATCACGATGCGACCGCCGCCGTTTTTCGAGCGTTTGATGCTGATCTCCTGCGAGAAGAATTTTTCGAGCTGCTCCACCAGCCGCGCATACGATTCGGGATACTCCTCGTCTTCGGCCGGAGCTGCGGGTTTTGCCGCAGGGTCGGTCAGTGCGCGGACCAGTTCCTCGATCTGGCGCACGGAGAGTCCCTTGCGGATGCACTTTTTGAGCAGGCGCAGTTGCAACTCTTCGGGAGCTCCGGCGATCGCTTTGGCGTGTCCCATCGAGATAAGCCCCTCCTTGAGGGCGAGTTGTACTTCGTTGGGCAGTTTCAAAAGGCGCATGTAGTTCGACACCGTCGAGCGTTTTTTGCCGACCTTTTCCGAGAGCGCCTCTTGCGTGAGGTTGCATTCGTCGATCAGCCGCTGCATTCCCAGGGCGATTTCGATGGCGTTGAGGTCTTCGCGCTGGATGTTCTCCACCAGGGCCATAGCATGCAGGTTCTCGTCGTCCACTTCGCGGATATAGGCGGGCAGGGACTCCAGTCCGGCTTTGCGGGCGGCCCGCCAGCGGCGTTCGCCGCTGATAATCAGGTAGCGTCCGTCGTCGGTGCGTTTGACCGTGATGGGTTGGATTACGCCCAGCGTGCGGATCGAGTCGGCCAGCTCTTCGAGCGCCTCTTCATCGAACTCCGTGCGCGGCTGCGTGGGGTTGGGGAAGATCGCCGAAACGGAGATCTCCGCCATTTCGGTCATCGGTTTGAGCCTGGCATCCAGGTGTTCGCTCCCGAAAATGGCGTCCAGACCGCGTCCTAATCCCTTCTGTTTCATAATGCTATTTTGCTTTTTGATTGCTTTTGCGGTTGCGTTTCAGGAGCTCCTTGGCCAACGTGAGGTAATTAGCCGACCCGACGGCGGAAGCATCGTACAAGATGACGGGTTTTCCGTGCGAGGGGGCTTCTCCTAAACGGATATTGCGTTGAATTATTGTGTCGAAGGCCAGCTCTCCGAAGTGGTTGCGAACTTCGTTCACCACCTGGTTGTTGAGGCGGTTGCGCATGTACATCGTCAGCACGAAGCCTTCGATTTCGAGCGCCGGGTTCAGTCCGTTCTTGACGATGCGGATGGTGTTGAGCAGCTTCGAGAGCCCTTCGAGCGCGAGGTATTCGCACTGTACGGGAATCAGCACCGTGTCTGCGGCCGTAAGGATATTCACCGTCGTATAGCCCAGCGAGGGGGAGCAGTCGATCAGGATATAGTCGTAACGGTCGCGCACGCTCTCCACGATGCGGCGGATCACGTGGTGTCCGTTCTCCATCTTCGGTAGCTCGGTGTCGGCGGCCACCAGGTCGATCGACGAGGGGAGCAGCCAGAGGTTCTTTACGTCCGGGCTTTGGAGGATTACGTCGGCCGCCGTCTTCGCTCCGGTGATGCACTCGTAAATGCCCTCCAGGTTGATATCGAAGCCCAGTCCCGACGTGGCGTTGGCCTGCGGATCGGCGTCCAGCAGGAGAACTTTCTTGCCCAGCAGCGCGAGCGACGCCGAGAGGTTGATGGCCGTGGTCGTCTTGCCCACGCCGCCTTTCTGATTGGCCAATGCGATGACCTTTGCCATGTTTGCTGATTTTAACGGGTTATAATCGGCCAAAAATACGAATTTTATCGGGAAAAACCATAACGATACCTGAAAAATGCCTATCTTCGAAGCGTAAAACAGGTCTTTATACCGAAGATAAAACATAGAAGCTATGGCACATACCGATTCCACGACTCCGTCCGATGTCCGTCCGCAAGCTCCTGTTGGGGATACTCCCGGAACATCCGATCGGGGACAAACGCCGCAACCGGCTCATAAATACCGATTTCCGACCCTTATCGACCTGTTGGCTCTGGTAGGAATCTGGTATTTGCTGCAATTCGTCGGACTGCTTGCCGCCCGTCTCGCCGGGTTCGATTTTCCGGACTGGGACTTGTTGCGCGGCAACGTCGCTCCGACGCCCGAACAACAGGACGCTCTGGCGCGTTTTACGGCTTTCACCTACCTGGTGACGATGGGACTGATGATTCTTTTCACGCTGTTCTATCGCCGCTTGCGGCACGGAACGCGCAAGACGCTGCGCTTTTCGGCGCGGGGCCTCAATCCGGTTCTGCTGCTTTGGGGACTGGTGATGATGCTGGCTGCCGGTATCGTCATCGAACCGGTGGTGGAGCTGCTTCCGATGCCTTCGTCCGCAGTTTACGGCCGGGGCTTCTGGGCGATCATTACGCTGGTGGTTATGGCTCCTCTGTTGGAAGAGTTCCTCTGTCGGGGCATCATTCTCGAGTCGGTGCGGGCCAAGTACGGCGTCGTAGCGGCTTTGTTCCTCTCGTCGGCGTTCTTCGCCGTGTTGCACGGACATCCGGCGCTGGCGGTCAATGCTTTCGTGATGGGCCTGATCCTGGGTTTCATCTACATCGAGACCAATTCGATCTTTTCGGTCGTTCTGCTCCATGCCATGAACAACGGCGCGGCTTTCCTGTTGATTATGGTCGGACTGGACGGGGCCACGATACGTTCGGTTATCGGCAGCGATACACTTTATACGATCGTTTACGTCGTTGCGCTCGTGCTTTTCGCCGCATCGGGCTATATGATCTACCGTTTGCTGGCCCGGGTGAAAAAGTTGGATAAAAATACGATCCGGTAACCTGTTGTGACGGTCGGGGGCTATTTTGCGGCGTACCGCAGGAGCGGGATCGTCGGCGGGTATCATGCAGAAGTATTGTCTGTGCCGGTTTTCCCCGGATTATCTGCACCGGAGCATCCGGTTTTTTCGATACGATAAATTAGGGCGTAATGTAATATTCGGGATGCACGGTACGTTAGGTTCGGGTAAAAAGTATCTTTTTTAGACGATAGGATGCGCCTCGGCTTAACTCAAATAAATTTGGTTAGGCTCTCGGCTTTCATTATCTTTGTCCCTTGTAGTTATGAGTTTTTGTGCCAAAATAGGAGCTGTTCTGCTGCTCGTACTTGCGGTAGGGTGCCAGGAAGTGCCCCGCTATTGGGGCGGAGGTCGGGTCGTGTTGGCCGAGGCTGCCGGTAGAAAATTGTACGCGCGAGAGGTTAAGGCTGCGATTCCGAAGGGAGTGGTCGGCGAGGACAGCGTGGCTTTCGTAAACCGTTATGTCGAAAAGTGGGTGCACAAACAGCTTAAATTGCACGAGGCCGAAGAACTTTTCTCCGATGCCGAGCAGGACATCGATTCGCTGGTCGAGGAGTACCGCCAGGCGTTGTTGATCCGTAAGTTCGACCAGCATCTGATCGAGGAGCGCATCGATACGCTCGTTACCGCCGATCAGATTGCTGCCTATCACCGTGAACACGCGTCGGATTTCAAGGTCAATCAAACCCTGGTCAAGGGGCGGATCGTTCGCTTCGACGCCAACAACCGGCAGGCGCCGAAGCTGCGCAAGTTGATGACGCAGCCCGGCTCATCCCGGCAGCAAGAGTTCGCCGACATCTGTACCAAGAACAATTTCGTACTGAACGATTTCTCCTCTTCGTGGGTGACCTTCTCCGAGTTTCTGGGCTATCTGCCCACATTGCGCAACCAGAGTTACGACGCCCTGCTCTCCTCGCGGGCCGTACAGGAGATGAGCGACGGTCATTCGCGCTACTATTTCGAAATAAGCGACGTGCTTCGTCCGGGCGATCCCGAACCGCTGGAGCGCAGCGAGGCGATCGTGCGCCGCATCCTCTACAACCAGCGGCAGAACGAGATCATTCGGGCCTACGACGAGGAGGTTTACCGAAAAGCGGTCGAGGAGGGGAGAGTGAAGATCCATGAAGAAGAAAAAATAGAGAACTGATGAGCAAGAAGATTCTGTTTTGCGCAGCGTTGGTGCTGGCGATTTTTGCAGGGGCCGCCCAGAAGCGGCAGGTGATGCTGGACCGCGTGGTGGCCGTCGTCGGCGGATCGTCGATCCTCTGGTCGGAGGTGGACGAATATGCGGGCGAGCTGGTGGAACAGCGCCGCCAGCAGGGTTACACTTCGGACCGCGATCCCCACGACGAAGCGCTCGAACAACTGCTGATGCAGAAGCTGCTGTTCAATCAGGCGCTCATCGATTCGGTGGATGTCAGCTATTCGGGCATCGCACAGCGGGTGGAAGCCCATTTGCAGGCGCTCATCGACGATGCGGGTTCTATCGCCGCGCTCGAAACCAAACAGCATATGCCGATCTTCAACGTGCGCGAAATGCTGCGTCAGCGTTACGAGGAGCAGGCATACGCCCAGGCTATGCAGAGTTCCGTAGTAGGGAAAATCAAGGTGATTCCCGGCGAGGTGGAGCGTTACTACAAGAAGACCGATCCGGACAGTCTGCCGACTATCCCCGAACAGTACGTTTATGCCCAGATCACCCGTTTCCCGGCGTCGATCAAGGAGGCCAAGCAGCGCACCAAGGAGCGGTTGCTGGATATGCGCGAGCGCATCATCAAGGGGCAGACCCGTTTCGACATCATGGCCCGCATGTATTCGATGGACGGTTCGGCCATCAGTGGCGGCGAACTGGACCCCCAGCCTTTGGACGGGTTCGTGCGGCAGTTTGCGGACGCATTGGCCGATCTGAAGCCGGGACAGGTTTCCGAGGTCGTCGAAACGCAATACGGTTATCACCTGATTCAGTTGATCGACCAGAAGGGGCGTATGTACCATGCGCGTCATATCGTGTTGCGACCCTCCTATACGCTCGAGGAGCTGGCGGCTCCGGCCCGTATGCTGGACAGTATCGCAAACCTGATCCGTAAGGATTCGATTACTTTCGAGGAGGCGGCCCGGAAGTTTTCCGACGACGATAATTCGAAGATGAACGGCGGCGTGGTGACCAACCACGATTTGCTGGAACTTACTCAAAGGTGGGAAGCAAGTTATACCGAAACACGCTTCATGAAAGAAGATTTCGGCCGGGCCGGTGGCAAGAGCCTCGACGACTACAATGCCCTGCGCAATCTTAAGGAGGGCGAAATTTCCGACGCCTATCAGACCGAAGACTGGATGGGCAACCAGCTCAGCAAGATCGTCAAGCTCGTGAAGGTGATCCCTCCGCACAAGGTTTCGCTCGACGAGGACTATATTCGCGTCGAACAGCTGGCGCTGAACGCCAAACGCGAGAAAGTGTTCAAGGAGTGGCTCGACAAGAAGATCGAGGGCATGTACATTTATATCGATCCCGAATTTCGGGACGGAGAGTTCGAAAATAAGAACTGGGTAAAATAGAGATCGTCCGATGCCGAAGGGATTGCGAAAAATAGTGTGCGCACTGCTGGTCGCAGGTGTCGCCGGAGGTGTGATCCTCGCGGGGAACAGGCCGCTGGCCGTTCCCGTTGCGGGTGTTCAGACCCCGTCGGCTCCGGGTGCTCCGGCCCAGGACCCCGAGTCGAACAAGGTGGTCGATTTCGTCGCCGACCGGGGATATCCCATTCCTTACGGCGATACGACCGCGACAGTGCTCGTAGGGCATTTCGCGGCCCAGCACAACGGGGCGGTCATTACCTGCGACAGCGCGATCCGCTACAACGACAAGCGCATCGAGTGCTTCGGCAACGTACTGATCAATAAAAAAGAGACATACATTTACGGCGACCGGGCCGACTACAACGGTGAGATCAACGAGGCGCGGGTCTATGCTCCGCTGGTGAAGGTCGTCGATGGGGATGCGACGCTCTATACTTATGATTTCCGGTTCAATACGCTGGACAATATTGGTACTTTCAGCGGAGGCGGTATGCTGACCAACCGCGAGAATCACCTCGAATCCGACCGGGGCTACTATTATGCCGATACGCACCAGATTATCTGTGTGGATCGTGTCGAGATGCGCAACGACAAGTACGAACTCAAGGGCGATTCGGTGGTGTACGATACGGATACCGACCAGGCTCATTTCTTCGAGCGAACCAACATCTGGAACGAAGGCGGCGATTACATTTATGCCGACCGGGGACGTTACGAAAAGCCGCGCGAGCTTTACGTGCTGACTCGCAACGGGTATGTGATGACCGAAAAGCAGGAGCTGTGGAGCGACAGCCTCGACTATTACCGGGAGTCCGGGCATGCTCTTTTGTTCCGGAATATCCAGATCGACGACGCCGAGCACAAAGTGCTCGCTTTCGGCGATTACGGCGAATATTGGAAGGAGCCGGGCAATGCTCTGCTCACGCAGCGACCTTCGGTGGTCAGCTACGATACGAGTCAGAGCGATTCGCTCTATATGTGTGCCGATTCGATGTTTCTTTATACGATCTCGAAGAGCGAGCAGGCACGTGCCGATTCGTTGGCGAAGGTGAAGGCAAAGGCGGCAGATTCTCTGGCCGGCTCTAAGGGGGGATCGTCTGTGGATTCACTGGCTGCGAAACCGAGTGCTGCGGATCCAAAAGCCTCGCAGGATGGATCGCAGGCGGATGCCGCTGCTCCGCAGGCTGCGGCCGGAGCCGTCGAAACCTCGTCCGAAACTGCGGATGCCGGTTCTGGTTCCGCTGCAGAACCCATAGCGGCTGTTCCGGCTGAAAAAGGAGGAACGGGGGGCGATTCTCTGGATGCCGCCCCAGCAATAGATACGCTTCTTTCCGACAGCCTTGATCGGGTGGGGGGCGGAATGACCCCTGCCGATTCCGTGGCCGCCGTTTCTGCGGTGGATACGCTTTTTTCCGACAGCCTTGCGCAGGCCGGTCCAAAATCGCTTCCTGCGGATTCTTCCGTGCATATTCTTTCCAAGCGGGAGCGGAAAGCCCAGGCCGACAGCTTGAAAGCTCAATTGCGGGCACAGGCCGACAGCATAGCGTCCGTGAAAAAGGCGCAGGCGGCAGCGGCCCGCAAGGAGAAGCTGGCGCAGATCGCCAAAGCACGTCAGGCTCGGGCTACTGCCAAGCTCGACGCTGCGAAACAGAAGGAGGAGGCATTGCGCAGAAAGAACCTGGAGCGCCGCGCCGAACGTATGGAGAAAATCTGGGCCAAGCGGCGTGCCAAAACCGGGAAGGCGATCCTGAAAGGCAAGCTTCCGGCGTCGGCTCTCGATTCGCTGGTCGCCGACTCCCTGCGGGAGGCCAGGGCTTTTGCCGCGTTGGATTCTTTGTTCCGGGACTCTCTTGCTGCGGATTCGCTGGGACGCGATTCCATGCAGCTCGATTCGCTCAAGGCCGGGGTTGCGGCAGCGGACTCTTTGCGGGGGGATTCGATCGCTGCACCTGCTGGAGATTCCCTCTACCGGTTGGTCAAGGGGTATCGCCGGGTAAAGATCTTCCGCAACGACTTCCAGGCGGTCTGCGATTCCCTGGTGGCCGTTTCCACGGACTCGATGATCCTGCTCTATATCGATCCCGTGCTTTGGAATCAGGACAACCAGATCACTTCGGACGTGATGAAGATCTATACCGAAAACTCCAAACTCCAGAAAGCGGAATTCGTCGGCCGTCCGGTTATGTCGAGCGAGATCGACACGATGACTTACAACCAGGTGACGGGCAAGCTGATTACTGCCTATTTCCGCAATAACAAGATCTATCGCAACGACGTGGACGGTAACGTGCAGACCATCTATTATATGCAGGAGGACGATTCGCCCGAACCGGTGGGGTTGATGTCCATCCAAAGCGGTGCGGCTACCTACTATATCGACAACAATACGGTCGAAGGCATTACCTACCGCAATCAGCCGGTCTATTCGATTTTCCCGATGGATAAGATTCCGGAGACGCAGGCTCTTTTTCTCGAAGATTTCAAGTGGGAGGGACACCGGCGCCCGGCGCTTCGGGAGGTTTTCGACCGGACGATTCGCCCTTCGGAGCGTGCGGAGAAGAGTGCGCTGCCGCGACCCGATTTTCCGATCACGCGCCGTATCGAGGAGTATAAAAAGTTGCTCATCGAGTCCGGAACCTGGGTGGACCGCGATGACAAGCTGACGCCCGAAGCGCTCGAGTGGCTTCACTGGCTGGGGTATTGATCTCAGTCATACGGCTCTCTTTGGGCTTTCGGATAGGATATAATCGGCCCTCCCGGATTCATCCCGTTAGGGAGAATCCGGGAGGGCCGGTTTGTCAGGTCGGTGAGAAATTCTTTCGTTTTAGGCGGAAGAGGGGAAGATATGCGCTATTTTTGTTCTCCGAATCAAAAGACCGTGCTTCGGACGCGCCGTATTGTCGAGCTGCGGAGCGGTCCGAAGAATGCGAAAGTTGCGAAAGAGATTCCGTACTCCGGAGTGCGGAGCCGTCGGTAAAAAGAGTCGATTTATGAAAAAGAGTTTGATCGCCCTGGCTTTCGGCACGTTGGCTCTCGGTATGGCCGAGTTCGTCATGATGGGGATTCTGCCCGATGTGGCGAGGGATTTAGGCGTTTCCATCCCCCGGGCCGGGGACCTGATTTCGGCCTATGCCATCGGGGTTTGCGTCGGGGCTCCCGCGACGGTGCTCATCGCACGTAAGCGGGCGTTGAAGGGGATTCTGCTCGCTCTTGCCGCTCTTATTGTCCTGGGTAACGTCTGCGCTTCGCTGGCGCCCGACTTTTGGATGCTCTTGGCGATGCGGTTCGTGTCGGGCCTGCCTCACGGGGCTTTCTTCGGCGTAGGTTCGATCGTTGCGGAGCGGGTGGCCGATCCGGGACACAAAACCCAGGCCGTGTCTATCATGATCCTCGGGATGACTGTCGCCAACCTGTTCTGTGTGCCGTTGGGTACCTATTTGGGCAGCTATCTTTCGTGGCGGCTGGCTTTCGGGATGGTCGGGCTGTGGGGAATTATGGCTCTGCTGCTGATCGCCCGCTGGGTGCCTGCCCTGCCGGCGCTGCCCGATACGGGATTGAAGGGGCAATTCCGGTTCCTCGGTTCGCGGGCTCCCTGGCTGATTCTGTTGGCTACGCTGCTGGCCAATGGAGGTGTTTTCTGCTGGTACAGCTACGTGACTCCGACCATGACGCGTGTGGCGGGCATCCCCGGGCAGGCGATGACAGCCGTGATGATGGTCGCGGGGCTGGGAATGCTGGTGGGTAATCTCGCGGGCGGGCATCTGTCGGACCGCTTCTCTCCCGAACGGGTCGCCCGCTTTATTCAGGGGATGATCTGTCTGTTGCTCGTAGGGATCTTCTTCGCGGCTCGGATCGACTGGCTCGTGATTCCGCTGATGTTCCTGACGACGGCTTCGCTCTTCGGGGTTTCATCGCCCCAGCAACTGCTTATTTTGGAGAATGCGCCGGGCGGGGAGATGCTCGGCGCCGCGTCGATCCAGATCGCGTTCAACCTCGGTAACGCTTTGGGTGCCTACTTCGGCGGTCTGCCGATCAGTTTCGGCCTGGGGCCTCAATATGCCGCCCTGCCCGGTGCGGCGATGGCCCTGCTGGGCTTCGTCATGTTCTCCGTCTATTGCAGTCTTTACGGTCGGAATAAAACTCATAGAATATTGTCGGAAAATGAAATGCGCGGATAATCGGGAAGAGCTGTTCCCGGTGGTCGATGCTGCCGGACGTGTCGTCGGCCGGGCCACGCGGGGCGAGTGCCACGGCGGGTCGATGCTGTTGCATCCGGTGGTGCACCTCCATCTGTTCAACTCCCGTGGGGAGCTTTACCTGCAAAAACGTCCGGCGTGGAAGGATATCCAGCCCGGACGGTGGGATACGGCCGTAGGCGGCCATGTGGATTGGGGGGAAGAGCCTCTCGTTGCCCTGCGGCGCGAGGTGCGCGAGGAGGTCGGCGTGACGGATTTCGAGCCGCAGCACGTGCTGACCTACCTGTTCGAGTCGGAACGCGAACGGGAGTTGGTCTATGTCTATAAGACGGTGTACGATGGGCCTGTCGTACCGAGCGGCGAGTTGGACGGAGGTCGCTTCTGGACACTGCGCGAGATCGCCGAAGGAGTGGGCGGCGGGATCTTTACCCCCAATTTCGAAGGCGAGATCCGCCGTGTGGCGGAGCTGCCGGATGTCGGGCGTTGAGTCCCCGGTTCCGTTCGCTGCGCCTCTTCGGAACGCAGGGCGGTCTGCCGTCCGGCGACCGCTAAATAAAGCACATGATCAGAATCTGAATGATGATGACCCGCAGGAACATGCATACGGGATAGACCGTCGCGTACGCCACGGCCGGATGATCGCCGGGGATCGAGTCGTTGGCATAGTTCAGCGCCATCGGGTTGGCCATGCTGCCGCACATGATGCCGGCTACCTGTCCGAAATCGAGTTTGAAGAACCGCAGCGACAGGGCGGCTACGATAACGATGGGGACGAACGTGAGGAGGAATCCCAGTCCGATCCAGAGCATTCCTTCGGGGCGCATGATCGTTTCGACGAAATGGGCGCCCGCTTCGAGCCCCAGGCAGGCCAGATAGAGCGACAGTCCCAATGCCCGGAGCATCAGGTTGGCGCTCAACGTGGTGTAGGTGACGATGTGGATGCGGGGGCCGAAGGTCCCGATCAGGATGCCGAGGATGATCGGGCCGCCTGCGAGTCCCAGTTTGACAGGGAGACTGATACCCGGTACCGCGAAAGGGATGCTTCCCAGCAGCAGGCCCAGGAGCAAACCGATGAAAACCGGAATCAGGTTGGGTTCGTCGAGCTGTTTGACGGCATTGCCGAGGATTTTTTCGACGCCTTCGATCGCCTGCGCTTCACCCACTACCGTCAGGCTGTCGCCCAGTTGCAGCGTGAGATCGGGCGTGGCGAGCAGTTGTACGCCCGAACGATGCACCCGGCTGATGTTGATGCCGTACAGGTTTCGCAGACGCAGCGAGCTGAGTTTGCGGCCGTTGATTTCGGGGCGGGTGACGATGATCGACCGGGAGATGAGCTGGCTGTCCAATGCGTTCCAGTCGATGTCGTGCGTATTCCAGTCTTTCTGTACCCGCTCGCCGAAGAGGAGTTCCAGTGCCTGCACGTCGTCCGGCGAGGTGATTACCAGTACCAGATCACCCGATTCGAGGGTCGAGTCCGAAGTCGGAATCGAAACCTGCCCGGCACGCCAAAGGCGGGAGATGACGAAATGGTGGTGGCTGTATGCCGCGACGTCGCGGATGCTTTTACCGACGACGCCGGGGTTGGAAATCTTGAATTCGACGATGAAGATATTCTTTTTATGTTCGGCGTCCGGTTGCGGAATGTCCGAGGGCCGGGCGAAGAGTTTGCGTACGGCGATGATGCCCAGAATCACGCCTACGACACCCAGCGGGTAGGTCAATGCACAGCCCAGCGTGGCGTTGTTGCTGTCCAACTGCATCTGCGAGAGCATCTGTTGTGCCGCACCGAGCGCCGGGGTGTTGGTCGTGGCGCCGCACAGGATGCCTGCCATGTCGCTCATGGGAACACGGGTCGCATAGCCGAGCCCTACGGCCAGTGCCGAACCTGTCAGGACGATGAGCGTGGCGAGCGAAACCAGCCGGATGCCGCCCGAGCGGAGCGAACTGAAGAAACCGGGGCCGACCTGCAATCCCAATGCATAGACGAAGAGTACGAGCCCGAAACTTTCGGCGAAAGCCAGCATCGAAGGATCGACCGAGAGTCCGAAATGGCCCGCTGCGATGCCGATGAAGAAAACGAACGTCACGCCGAGCGAAATTCCGAAAAAACGCACTTTGCCCAGCATCATGCCGAACACCGAGATCAGCGAGAGCACGACGACGGCTTGAATGGCCGAATGTTGGGTAAAAAGATCCGTAAACCAGTCCATTTTGTTTCGTTCCGGGATTGTTCCGGCTGCAAAAATAGCTGTTTTTTCCGAATGGAGATGTGCGGATGCCTCTTTTTGCCGGATCGCAGGAATGAACGGGCCGAATATCCTTATTGCCAGGGACGGGCGTATCCGTCGGATCATTTCCGGGGAGAGGGTGTATGGCGCCTTGTCGGGAAGCGCTCTCTTCGCATTTTCGGAGTAGGCCGGCCGGCGAGTTCGCGGAGCGTGTCGCCGTTGGCGCGGAGGATGGTCAGGATGCGCTCCTCGGAGAGAAAGAATTCCTCTTCGGAGAGGATTTTCAGGGTGTCGTCGAAGCGCAGACGCTGCGTTTCGGTCCAGTAGTGATAGCGGTGGCAGAGCATTTCGTCGCGTCGGGCGATCAGGGCTTTGTTGCGTCCTCGGGGCATGTCGTGTGTTTTTTAGTCGGATGAAACAGTGTCATTGCCGTCCGGAAGAGTCCGGCGACAGGCGGAAATCGAAAAAATAGAGAAAGGATGGGCGCCCGTTTCGGGAAACGGGAAGGGCGCGTCTGCAAATATACGCTGACGAAAAGGCGAAGTCAAGAGGTCGTCGTGTTTTTTTGAGTTTTCGAATTAAATATTATTCGTATATTTGCACCCGGAAGTTACGAAAAGAGTGTAATTTATTGGAAATGAGCGTAGGTTAATTGCTCTTGATAGTAATAGGTTACGATTTAGTTAGTTATCTACTGCATTATCCTTCTGCGCGTTGCGTAACCTTCAAAGAACTCTTCGTATGCAAAAGTAGCTATTTAATTCGAGATTTTGATATAAACTCCCGTTTTTTATCCCCTCATTCATAAGAATTTTCCGTAAAAGCGGTATTGTCCGTCGGCACACCATTGCCCAAAACGAGTTTGGAACAAACGTGTGCCGACTACCGCATAGCTGGAGAAAAGGGCATTGCCTCACGCCTAAACGATGTTTAGACAGATGAAGCAATGCCCCTTTCTTTTGCGCCTATGCCAAGAGGTGCTTTTACGGGTTTTCAAATGATTTTTCTTTTTTCGCTGTCTCTTTTGCCGGAAGCGGAAAGTGAATGCAGAGTGTGTCAGCCTGCCCCATGAATGAAACAGGCGCCCACACACAGCCGGACAAACCGGGAAGAATGATTGTTGCCACCCGGCTGAACAAGTTCCGTCGGATCGGAAACAATCATACTTCCTTTGTTGTGGTTTGCCCTTTTCACGCTTCCGGTGATGTCTTTTTCCTTTTGGTGATTCTTTTTTTTACGGATTTTCCCCTGAAGTTTTTTTCTACACAATCTGCCTCTGTTTTCGTTTACCTCCATTTTGCGCCTTTCAGTAAGCCGCATCAGTCAGTCATTTTCGTTCTGGGCGCAAAGGTAATTCCGGGATTGGACGGGAAAGCAAGGTCAAGCCTCCTGTTTTCGGTAAAAATCTCCAGCCCTGCGGGTAGTATTTTGACCGAAAAACCTTGCATTCCCTAATCCCTACCTTTTCAAGCACCCGAAACGAAAACGACCGATGCGACAGAAAGACGCATAAAAAAAATGTCGGATAAACGAGAGGCAGATAAGATAGTTTGAAACTCAACTCCCTCAGCTCTTGAATCCGCATTAAAAACAAAAAAATCAAAAACAGCGAAGATATGACGGCAACGGCAAATTTCAGACAAATGGCGCAACACATCGGGTTGGCGATATGCGGCTTGATGATGCGCACCGCCTTCGGGGTGTTCGGCATCCTTTGGGGCATCATCAGAGAGATTGTAAACGGAGTGTTCCGAGTGGCGATAGGTGTAATCGTGGCTATCCTTTCCACCATTGCCTTCTTTGGCTTCATCCTTTGGTTATTCACCCTTTAACCCTTACCGACATGGCAAAAAGAAACAGCAAGACGGCAGCGCAGCAGTGCAGATATTACGAGGTGGACAACATCTTCGTGTATATGGTGGAAACGTACATCAACGGCAATTTTGAAACTTTCCGAAGATTGTACCACGAACTGAACAAGGACGCACGGAGGGATTTCATGGACTTCCTTCTCAGCGAGGTAGAGCCGACCTATTGGAGAGAGATACTGAAACAGATAATCTAAAAATGACAGCGATATGAAAGGAACAGACCATTTCAAGAGAACGATATATATGTACTTGGAACAGCGTGCGGAGGAAGATGCGCTATTTGCAAAGAAGTACCGCAACCCTGCCAAGAACATGGACGAGTGCGTGACCCACATTCTGAACTATGTGCAGAAAAGCGGTTGCAACGGTTTCACGGACGGAGAGATATTCGGGCAAGCCATCCACTACTATGAGGAAAACGAGATAGAGGTGGGCAAACCGATGGACTGCCAAGTGGTTGTGAACCACGTTGTGAAACTCACGGCAGAGGAAAAGGCGGAGGCACGTCAGAACGCTGTCCGCAAATACCAAGAGGAGGAACTCCGCAAGTTGCAGAACCGCCACAGACCGTCAGCGAGAAAAGAAAACCAACCCCAACCCTCATTATTTGATTTAGGCTTATGAAACCGAAGACCAAGATACAGAAAGAGGTGGCAAGACTTTCCGCCAACCTTCGCCCCATATCAGCGACACAAATAGATTGGGCATACCGCCACTGCGTTGAGCATATCGGCTACCGCACCAAGAAAGGGAACATCACCTGTTCCGACTGCGGTCACGAGTGGCACAGCGACAGCGGACTATGCGACACCCTTGAAGGCTGCACCTGCCCCAAATGCCATGCCGAACTCAAAGTGCAGGACACACGCAGACGCATCTACAAGGAAACGCAGAATTTCAGCGTGATAACCACCTGCAAAGGGTATCAGGTAATCCGCGTGGCGCAGGTCAGATGCGAGAGCAGGAAAGGCGAACCGATGCGTTTCTACTGCCACGAGGTCGTGCAGCGTTGGATTTCACCCGACGGCAAGGTTACGGACATGGCGTTGCTCCGTGGCTTCCTTTTCTGCTATTGCGATGTGTGGGCATTAGGCAGCGATATGGAGGTAAGACCGCACAACAGCCTATACGATGATGTGGTGGCAAGAAGCTGTGCATATCCAAAGATGAGGATATTGCCCCAACTCAGACGTAACGGCTTCAAGGGCGATTTCCACGGCATCTCCCCCGTGCGTCTTTTCAAAGCCTTGCTTTCAGACCCAAGAATTGAAACCCTTATGAAAGGCGGTGAGATTGAGGTCATGAAACACTTTCTTTTCAATACCCGTACTGCCGATGAATGTTGGGCATCATATCTGATTGCCAAGCGTCACAAGTATCAGATAGACAACCTCTCAATGTGGTGCGACTATCTGCGTATGCTCAAAAAACTCGGTCAAGACCTCCGTAACCCGAAGAACATCTGTCCCGAAGATTTCATGGCGGCACACGACAACGCAACCCGAAAAATTGAAGCCATACACGAGAAGGAAAGAGCCGCAGAGCAACGCCGTTGGGAGATTGAAAGGCGTGAGCGTGAGCAACAGCGACAACTCCAACGAAAGAAAGATGCGGAGGATTTCATCGCCAACAAATCCAAATTCTTCGGCTTGGTAATCACGGACGAGGAAATAATCGTCAAGGTGCTTGAAAGCATAGACGAGTATTACAACGAGGGCAAGACGCAGGGCATCTGCGTGTTTGGCAGTGGATACTACAAGAAAGCCGACACCCTCATACTATCGGCAAGGATTGGCGATGAGATTATTGAAACCGTAGAGGTGGACTTGCGAACCCTCGAAGTGGTGCAGTGCCACGGCAAGCACAACCAGGACACCGAATATCACGAGCGCATCATAGACCTTGTGAACAAGAACGCCAACCTTATCCGTGAGCGGATGAAAGCGGCATAGCATAACCCCTAAAACAACATTGATATGGAAGTAAGAATTGAAAGTATGATTTGTGTGTGGGATGATGCAATCCCCACGATGTTCCTTGAATTTGTGAACCTCCTCACTCTCACAACGAGTGAGGGGGAATTGAGAAAGAGCGTAAAGGAGTTTGCCGAGAAGCACGAACTTGACAAGTTTTTCCTTTACGGCTTCGGCTCACACCATTTCTACCTGCACCAACGCTACACAAGCAACCCCGAAATGGTGATGAAGAACAGAGTTCTGTCAGTACATTTTTAACCATCTAAAA
>OKSX01000169.1_pt1 | contig 48207 bp, 42 predicted proteins | sample 1606391 | NCBI WGS metagenome assembly OKSX01 (sample SAMEA3879578, study PRJEB24766) | human gut metagenome | biome: human-associated habitat; feature: feces | place: USA | collected 1985/1987
CGGGAATATTGCCTGAAAAACCGCGGCCGGTGAGCGCAAAATGAAAACGTTCCGCCTCGCGATTCTCCGGATCGTTGATGTCGAGGAGCACCATGTCGTCGAGATACCTCACCTTGAAACCTTTCGCATACTTGGGTGAAACCATTGAAATGGAATCCCCGGCCATTTTTCCGCCTTCATCCTGTTGCCCTGCTGAATGCTTTCCTCCACAGGAACAGAAGAGGATTGCGGAAAGAAACAATGTTGTCAGTCCTGTCAGTTTCATATTTTTCGTTTTATTCCGGTATATATATTATCTCTCCGTTTTCAAGCTGATAGGCGGATCCCACTCGGCGCCCTCTGGATCCGGCTGATTCATTTTCATTTTCCGACGGAGTGTATTTTTTTATTTTATCACCCTCCTTCATTATGATTTCCATATTCTCCGCGCCGGGATTCTTCACTATGGTATAATCTTCTTTGGAGAATATCTCGCTCATGTCGAAATGAGCCACCAGCGCCACCATAAGAGCCACTGCAAACACCATCGCGACATCAAACAGATTCGTGAGCATACCCAGAGGATTGTCGTCGTCATCCCCGGCCAATATCGGATTCTTTCTTATTCCCATGACTTCGAAATTTTCCTGAAAACAAACTCAAGGTCATTATACGACCGCGCATAAAACCGTCTGTCGGCCTGCATGGCTACAAGGCCAATGGCCGCCACCGCCATTCCCACCACAGTCGTGGCGAATGCCACCTGCATATTATAGGCCATCGAGACTATCTCGCCTCCGGCAAGTCCGACCAATGCAGGCCCCATCGGAATCAGTGTGCCCATAAGTCCGAGCATAGGCCCGAATTTTATCAGCGCCCTATATTTTGAAAGCTGTTTCTGAACGTCGACTTGAAAATCGGCAAGAAGATGCTCGCAATAAATCTTATCATCGCTATGACTTATGAGATTCGAGAAACACGTGGTTACGCAGTTTTGAGAACACCCGTCAAGTTTGTTGCCTGCCTGTTCCATTTCTTCGAAAGAATAATTATTTATCAGCCGGCGGAACGCTGTCCCTATCCGTTTTTTCTCCATATATCCTCCATAGAAACCGAAAAGAATCCATATAGCCCGCAGTGCCATATATAACAGGAGGATTATCACAGGAATCAAAAGCCCGTTGGAGATTATGAACAGGAAATCAGATAGAGCTTTCATAAGAGACCATAAATTATGATGTTTGACAATAAGGCAACCAGCACGGCTTTATAATATGCGCTCATATCGACCGACATATATCGGAACAGCAATATCAGGCCGATAAGAAAAAGAGAAACGGTGCAACCTGCAATCATTGCCGCCACGGCAAAATCCATGCCCGGGAACATGCCTGCTATATAATATGAAATCATGCATACCGGAACCCAGACCATCAATCCGGGATAATAACCGGCTATCTTCCTTAAAATCCCCTTTGAAAAGAGATAACCGGCCATTATCAAAAGCTCTAAAAATTCGAGAGCCGAGATTTTCTCCGCATTCAGCAGCCAGTAAACCTCTTTCTGCGACATGCCCGAAAAAAGAAGCGTGATCAGACAGGCCGCCACTCCCCACAACAACACCCATGCCGATGATATTTTCATTGGCATAAACGACATCTTCATTCCTGACGTGAGAAGAATCACGATACTGAGCGCTATTAATAAATACGTCATTTCTTTCCCCTTTTTCTAAAGAATAGGATTCCAATACCGAGAAGGATTGCGGCAGCGGCAATGGATATGACTATCGCTGAAATATTCCTGCCGTCAATAACAGGCAAGAGGCGGCTTTCCTTTTCTTTCAATACTCTGGCATCGGCTGAACCTGCAGTTGCCTCGGCCATATTGACCTTATAACGCTCCGCAGCTTTCCCATCGAGGTTGGCTCCGATAAACGCCTGCAGTTTCTTGTTGGCGCAAACGAACTCCGTGCAGGGAGCACCGTGCTTTTCGGTGATACGCGCATTCAGCGATGCCATAATCTCCAATTGCTCTTTCGACGGTTTCCAGAACCCTTTGCGCGCACTCTCAAGCATTGTAGCGGTCATCTCCTGCAACGCCGCCGGATTGGTTCTGTCGAAATATTCCTCAATTCCGAGATTTTCCTTGTCGAGCACGTATAGTTTATATAAATCTTCATAGATATCATCGGGCAAAGCGCTGCTCCGGGTTGCGCTCCAGCCGAATATATTTCTGAAAATCTCGCCGAACATCTGCGCCGTTGTAGCGTCTCCTCTGAGCCTCTGCCTTATGAATTCGGGATTCAGAATCGTAGCTCTTGTCTCCACGCCCACGGCCACGCGTGTGTCCTGAAGACGCGGCAGATAGGAATTGCGATAATCCGCAAGCACGGCATCTGGTTCCTTCCCGTTGATGGCCGTCGATGCGAGCGACAACGCTCCTGTAAATTCATATACATGATCGAGCGAAACGGGACCCCACGTGTTGCTTTGACGGGGCTGCACGATAACATCAGTTTTATCGATCGCAGCTCTGAGGAGATTCTTGTCCATGCTCCCCCAGTTTTCATCGTCGCCATACATGGCGCACATGTTGTTGAGATAGCCCTCCACAAGTTCTTTAGAGTCGTTCCATTCGCCGGAATTTTCCGTGTAGCTCAGCATCCCGGTGCTATATCCGGAATTGACGGGGCCGAATATCCTCATATTCGAAAGCTCGCGCGCCCGTCTGGGAGACTCTCCCTTTTCCACAAGTTCCTTCTCCTGAGCCAATGTGCCTTCGGCCACGTAATTCGGATATTTGTCATCTTTCGCACCCGCTGCCAGTTTCACGGCATCGGTGAGCATCTTCAGGCGGGAAGCGGCGATATCGCGCAGCTGACCCGACACCTGCACAAGAATATTGATTCGCGGTCGGCCCAATGTTTCCGAAGGTATCAGTTTGATATCCATCACTCGCCCCTGATCATCCCTTACCGGCTCCACGCCCAACATTCTCATAGCCTGGGCCACGGTGGCGCCCTGCGATGAAATAAACTCTCCGGCCCAGAATGTATAGCTTACTTTCCGGGGATATTCTCCATGCCCGGCGACATAATTTTTCAAAGTCTGTTCCGCCAGGGCTACTCCGTCGTCCCATGCCTTGGGGCCGGGAGTGGCTTCGGCATTTATGCCATACATGTTCCTTCCCATCGGAAGGACATTCGGATTCAGCACCGGATCGCCCCCGGGAGCCGGAGCGACGGGAATGCCGCGCAAGGCGCCCACCATGCTGTTGATCTCCGCCCCGGCGGATTCTGCGAGCATCCGCCGGCATTCGAGAATCTCTTCATCATCCCCGGCGCCGGATCCGCCGGCTCCATTCAGGCAAGCCGTTATCTCCTTTCTCGCTACAGGCAGATAATGATGGGTTATATACGTAAAATCGTGCAGGTTCTCTTTAGAAATCTTCCCCTTCTCAAAATCCTTTTTTGCTTTGGCATAGGCCCGTTTGTCGGCACACACGGCAAGCACACTGGTTGTCATGTCGGCAGGCGAATAAGGTTCTTCCATAACATAATATGCGCCTGTGATTTTCTCATTTGCGAGTTCTTCTACAAACGAATCTATCTTTTTCAATTCCTCCGCCGAATATATTCCTTTCGCAGTGGAGTCGAGACCGAGGTCTTTATGCAAGCCGAGTCCTATGATTTTTCGTTTCAGGGAGTTTGTGTTTCGCGCCGGAGATGCGATTGCTCCATGAATTTCCTCTATCAGAGCCGCATATTTATTCCGCATGCCGCTTTCAACATAAGGAGGTGTGAGATGCGTCACTATCACCGCATGACTTCTGCGCTTAGCAATGATGGCCTCTCCGACATTCCCCGTGGTATAAAAATAGAAATGCGGACGGTTGCCGATCAGCACTTCCGCCCAGTCTGCCTGCGACAGGCCTGCATTTTTACCGGGTGTGAATTCAAGATTGCCATGTGTGCCGAAATGTATAAGGGCGTCGGCATCAAATTTTTTCTGCATGTAAAGATATGGAGCGAGATATGAATGTGGAGGAACGACATCAGCCCCATGCACAAGTTTGAAATCATCATCGCCCAATGCAGGACGGGGCTGCGGGAAAATGAGAACATTGCCGAAATGCAAAGCAGCCACGGCAATACTGTCGCCCCTTGTCAGCAGGCTTCCCGGAGCTTTGCCGTAACGTTTTTCCACTTCGGCATATTTTTCGGGAAGCAACACATCTTTTGCCCATTGTTTATATTCGTCCCGGGATATCCACAGGGGGTTGCCCTCTTTCATGAACTTTTCCTGCGCCGCCGGGGCATACGACCCCATAACACTCCCCTGTTTCATGAGCAGGCGTTTAAACTCTTCCCGATTAGCGGGCAGACCGGAGAGATCATAGCCCTCTTTCTTGAGACGTTGCAGAAAATTATAAAGCGATGGCACTACTTCCATTCCGGAAGCAAGCAACGCGTCTTTGCCCGGCGATTTGAAATAGGCGATGGCTATCTTCTTTTTGCCGTTCGGAATAGTTCTGAGGCGCATAAACCTCTCGAACTGCTCCATAAACGCATTTACCCTCTCCGGCTCGGGCGTATACAGGAGATAGCCTTCCGGACTCGGATTCTGAGTGGAAATACATAGCGGCGTCATGCCTCCGTCGATTTCAGGCACTACTATGCGCGCATTCAGCGTGCCTCCTCCCATCGGTTTTTTCACATCAAGCCATTCCTCTCTGGGCTGGATAAGAGGAAAAGGCATGAACATAGGTATTTGCTTCTCATAGGCCCAGTTGATCAGCGTGTCATTCCCGAGTCGCCCCATCGGAAGATAGACGATTGCCTCGGGATTCACCGCTTTAATCATGCGGGCGCGCCTCCGCCCTGTGGCTGTGATCGGATATACATTATAGCCTGCCTGCGTGAGCCGAGAAATCAGAGTGTCGATGTGGGCGCGGTTGTTCTCCACCGGAAAACTGACTCCCGACACGAAAGCCACATTTTTCCCCTCCTGATTATATATGCCTTTCTGCTTGAGATAGGCCGTGAGCGATTCCGCTTTGTCAAAATATTTCCCCGGCTCCAGATGGTAATACATGTTAGCCGGCATCTCCACAGGTTCTTCATATTCTATTTTACCGATCCTATCCGAGGATGCTATCGAGGCGATATATCTGACCAGATTGCGGTAGTTTCTCCCGCACTGATTTGAAAAATATTTCTGAAGCTTCCTGCACTGAGCCGAATCGAGGTTATGCTTCACGACAAAACTGAAATTGCGCAACGTATTGGTAAAAACGGGGATTCCTCCGGCAGCGGCTTTGTCGAGCGATGCTAATTGCAACGAGTCGAGGAAAAGGCCTCTTCCATACATCAGAACAGCATCGTATTTCTCGAATTCAGCAGCTTCCTCCATCGATCTGCAGATTACCTTGATTTTTCTGCAATCATTGTTGAGCACTATTTCAGCTTCCTGAGCGGGAAGAGCATTGACCACAAGGACCGATACCGTCCGCAACCACAGAGCATATACGCCATACGCGCAGGATCCGAGAATGATGATTATTCCGATTATGATGAGAACTTTATTCCTGACCCCCTTCATGTCTATAGATTTTCTTTTATGTATGATGACTTATGTTCGGCCGCATTCGGCACGGGGGCGCCGAACGCATCTTTGATATGTTCGATATAAATGTCCTGAATGCCGGGAATACTTCCTAATCCCTCAAGCAGAGACGTCACATTAAAACCTTCGCGTTCGAGCATTCCCCGCCATTCGCCGTCAATATCGTTGCGGGCATGGTCGCCGGCCACAAACATAAAGGGAATGAGTGTGACATTTTTCGCTTTTGAGGTTTTGAGCCGGGCCAAAGTGGTTTCATATGTAGGATAGCCTTCCACTGTGGCCACATGAAAACTTGATACGCCCTCGGAAGTAAACATATAGTCGATCTGCGAATACATTGCGTTGGCCGGAGTCGAAGTGCCGTGTCCGACCAATACCACCGCTTGATTCTTGGCAAGGTTCTTCCCGTATCTATCAATCAATATGCGGGTTGCTTTCAGGCAGTCCTCCACCGAATAAAGCAATGGGCGGCCGACACGTATCTCTTTGAAAAACGGCTTCATCAAGGATGCCTCGTTGCGCAAGACCTCCGCTTCGATTCCATCTATCACATTGGTCCCCTGAACTATGACATGGGTATAACCCTCGGCGGCAAGACGCAGAAGTGCCTCCTGCGGAGTTTTCTTTATGATTCCTCGTTTTTTGAGCCTGCTGATAATGATGCGCGATGTATAAGCCTCCGCAATAGTTATTTCAGGAAACTGCTGCCGGGCTTTTTCATTTATCGCATCGATCGTTGCCTTGCGGGTGTCGTCGTAGGTTGTGCCGAAATGCACCATCAGAATCGCCGTCTTCTCCTTGGGAGCCTCGCCGAAACTTTGAGCCATGACACTCATCGCCGTCATAAAGGCAAAAAATATGGCTATATATTTCTTCATTTTAAATGGTAAAAGTCCTCCCGGAACTTTCACGGTTCCGGGAGAACGGCGTAGAGAAAAAAGTTTTGAACCTATATATCTAATGTTTACTTCACGTCTTCCACCACACGAATCTGCTCGAAGTAATAGCCGGAAGCCATTGTGGCGCCGAGCGTAGTCTGATTCTTCTGCACATCGTAGATGTAAATCTGAGGTTTCTGTCCCTGTGCGTCCACACCGATATATGCCTTATGGTTGACATAGGCCATACGCGAGGAGAATCGGCCGCTGCTATAAGCGAGACTTTGCCCATTGTACATAATCGGGGTGCTTGTCTTGGAAACCACATCGATCACCGTATAGTAATGGCTGAAGGAGTCGATATCCGTTCCGGCAGCATCATCGCGCGCATAAGCCACAACTTTGTTATCGCCCACATACATTACGGAAATAAGTTTGCCCCCGGCTGTGAAACCATCGTAATTCTCGTCAAATTTCGTGGAACTGGCAGGAATCTTGAGGAGATGGCTTTGCTCGTTGCCGTCGGCGTCATCTGTCACGCAGGCTATATACAGATTGTTGTTCCCATCGATGAACGTTGTTGTCTGCAAAAGCTCACCATAAGCCGTACCAACCATCTCGCAATCGAGGAAACAGGGAGTGTCGCTTTCAACAGCCATAGTAGTGGGGTTGATGACGGCAGTCATCATCGGAGTGACACGTTTTCCTCTACGTCCACTTGTTTTTGCAAAATAGAAATAAAAGAGTTTGTTGTCGGAGGCGCGATAGTTGAGGATTCCGGCAGTGGTGAAAAGCTCGCCGCCTTCAGGCATCTTGACATCGAGTGTGCCTTCTGCGATTATCGACATGTCGTCTGTATTGAGCTTTGTCCATACAATCTTGGAAGCGTCACCATTGGCAGCCATTATAACGAGAGTGTTGTCGTTGATCCATGCATGGGTATATTTACGGGTGGCATATGTATTTGTCTGGAAACGGCGTTCCTTCACAACTTCCACCTTGTTGTCTTTGATCACATACTTTGCAAAACGATCGCCCGATACGGGGACCTGATAATAGTATGCGCCCTTGAGAATTGTCTCGAGCGAAAGAAGAGAATTCACCTCCGTGCCCGTTCCCTGAAATGTGATTTCGGGTTGGTCGGCATCAAGAGAGTTGACGCTGCGCACCAGAGTCTGCACATCGCGGCCCATGCCCCCATGACGGTCGAGGGCAACCCAGAGGTCGAAATGATAATCCTGAATGAGAGTGGGATCGTCCGGTTCGTTCGGTCCGTCGTCGTCTGAACAGCCTGTCATGCCGATAGCAAGAAAAAGAGCCATAAACGACATCAGAAGAAATTTAATTTTTTTCATCGTTTAATGATTATTGGTTGTTAGTTGATAAATATCCTGAATTTTGCCCCGAATGAACGTCCAGGCTTCTGCAACATATAATTGTCGTAGGCGAGCCGGTCGAAAACGTTGTTACATTCCAGAGATACGTTATATCTGTCGCTGTGCCAGGAATAGGAAAGCGAGACGTTGGTGATGTTCTGAGTCGGAATCCTCGCTTTCGATGAGGCAGCTCCGAATGCTTCCCAATTCAGATAATACCAGTGGATATACTGATATTCCGCACTGATTCGCAGACGGTCGGTTTTCATGACAAGATCGCGGAATGTATAGGAAGCATCAAGATTGCCGAAGAACCACGGACGGTTCGGAACCCTGTTTTTATAAGTAGCCGACAGATTCCCGTCGCTTTTAAATTTCTTCAGATCGCGGGCATCGCTCCAGCTGGCATTGGCCGTGACCTGAAGGGAGCTGTTCCATATATAAGAGATTTCCGCATCGAAGCCTTTTATATCGATGGCCGGCTCGTTGATGTATTGCATCATTCCCTCCCGTTCGGAAACCGTGGCGCGTATATAGTTCTGCACATGGCGGATAAATCCGTTGACTTCATAATTCAACTGATTGACCTCGCAGAAATTAAATGTGCCGAATATTCCCAGATTATAGTTGTTGCTCGCCTCGGGACTTAAGGCAAGATTCGGATAGACCGTGGTCCCGTTACCAAGTAATTCTCTCGACAAAGGAAGACGCACGCTGTGTTCGTATGATCCCTTAATGGAAAGGGGATCAAAAAGTGAGAAACGGGTTCCGGCACCGGCACCCCAGTAATTCTTAACTTTGTTTTTGTCGATTTTGTCGGAGCCTGTTATGGTGATGTCGTCAGCCTGTCTTATCGACAAGGCATTGATGTAATCCTTCACAAAATAGGAAGTCTGCCATCTGCTGTTGAAAAAAGACTGGGAATATGTGAGCGACAGAATGTGCTTGGTGACCACATCGTTAGAAGGTTCGAAATTCTTGTCGATATCGTCACGCCGTTCATTGCCCCGACGGTTCAGCATATAATTGAAGGCAAATATGTTGTGCTCGTTGAGTTCGTAATCGACTCCGGCATTCACTATCGTCAGCGGCCGTTTGTAAATACGGATCGTTCGCCCCTTGTTGTTCATCTCGTTGCCAGAGGAAGGGAGCCATGTGCCATCCCAGGAGTATTTGCGGTAGGCCGTGTCGACGGTTTCGCTATGATCCCAAGTGTGAGAGAGGGTAATGCGAGTGGAAACAGGTCCCCATTTCTTATTATACCGCGCCGAGACATTATAGGAATAGGAATGACGGGAAGCCTCGCCATATACTTTATTCTGCATGGCTCCGGTCTGAATCTCCTTGTCAAGTTTGTTATAAGAAAATCCTACAAAAAACTTATCGGCCCATTTCACGTCATTCACCCCGACTTCAAGCTCGCCGAACAGAGAAAAATAATCGTCATGAAAACGCCGTTTGTCGGTGAAAATATATCGGTCCTGCTCTTCGCTCCAGACCTCGACGTTTTTCATCATATAGTTGTTCTTGGAATAATTCACGCTGAAAGTGGGCTGAACGACTATAGGAGTCCCCGGTATATAATATTGCCCGTTGATATCTCCGGTATGGGTCTGAAACGAGCCGATACCATAAGATGCATCCAGATAATTCTGCCTTTTCTTCCGGGTTACAATATTTACCGCCCCACCCAATGCATCGGATCCAAGATACGATGGAACCACACCTTTATATAATTCCACGCGCTCCACAGTGTTGAGCGGAACGTTGTCAAGTGTGAGGCCTGTGCCTTTGGTCTCCAGGGGCACCCCGTCGATGAAATATCGGATGGAATTTCCCGACATCCCATTAATTGTTAAATCAAAATCCGATCCGGCACCACCTTCGCGTCTTACCTTAACGCCCGCCACATGATCAATCAGATCGTTAAGGGTAACCATCTTGTTCAGATTGGGCGCAATCTCGACGGCACTTACCGAGAACGCTCCTTCTTCGAGCTTTTTTCCCGCTGTCTTGCCATATACATTTACCCCTTGCAACTGAACGACATCCTCTTCCATCACTATGTCATGGACAATGTCTTTTGTCAGGTCTACTGCAAATTCAACAGTCCGATAGCCGGTTGCCGATATTCTGCATGAATATTTGCCTTTCGCAAGTTTGATTTCATATCGGCCATCTTTATCGGCCACCGTTACATAATTTCTGTCGTTGAAGCTCAATGTGGCGCCTGCCACAGGCTCTTGAATTCCGTCCGTTATATTTCCGGATAGTGTATAAACAGGTTTGGCCGCCTGCAAAAACAGGTGGCTCGATAGAATAAATAAAGAAAGTATCCAGATTTTCATTCGGTTTGCTGCCAAATTTAAACCCGGGGTACTATCACGCAGCAAACCATAATCATTCTCTACGAACAAGAGAACAATTAGTTGTTTTGTGGTAATATAACCCGAAAACTACAAAACTATATGTTGATTTGGCAGGTCTCCTGACTTATCCCCCTGTCAATACCTTCCCATCGGGACAACCGACAGTGGCTTCTTATTGACAGGTTTTGAAGGAATTACAGTAGCGGGTCTGTTCCGGATTCTCACCGGATTCCCTATTAATCGCGCATTCGCGAACCAAAACCGCGTCAAAGTTAAGAATTTTTTGTTATTCGACAAAATTATATTTAATCTGTATTAGGCATTCGCCTTACATTCTTTTGTCAAATGTCAAATTATCTGAAAATTTTTTTGCGGTTGATGTTTGATTGTGTCAAAATTATTATATAGTTTTGCACTAACATTATTGTTAGTCATTACTATTAAATATATTTGTTGATATGACAGAGCAACTGAAGCAACAGCCGACAACGGAGGAGTTGATTCTTCAAGCTGCTGAAAAGGAGTTTCTTGAGAAGGGCTACTCCGGAGCAAAGACAACTGCGATAGCGGAAGCGGCGGGAGTGACCCACGCGATGTTCCACTATTATTTCCGCACCAAGGATAAACTTTTCGAAAAAATTGTGGCCGAAAAAATGGAGCGATTAAAGGATTTGATGTTCGCCGCCATCGGAAATCCGGAGCTTCCGCTTAAAGATAGAATAATACAAGGAGTGGAGAGCCATTTCGATTTCATAGCCGCCAATCCGCTGCTTCCCCGATTCCTCTTTAATGAGCTCTATCTCAACAGAGACAGAATCGAAGGTGCCAAGGGTCGCCTGATAGGTATTGCCAACAGCTGTATCAACGACCTTCAGAACGCCATCGACAATGAAGCTGCGCGTGGCGGCTGCCGCAAGGCCGAAGCCCGCATGGTGCTCCTCGACATTATTTCGCTCAATATCTTCCCGTTTATCGTAGAGCCTGTGCTCAACGGTATTTTGGCCTCCACCAACGAAAGTTTCGAATCCTTGCTCGAAAAGCGCAAGAAGGAGAATGTGAATACAATACTCGGTAAACTAAACCTATTATAATATGACAAGGCGAAACATATCGGCCTTTCTGCTTGCAGGATGTTGCGCAGTATATTCTTATGCGGGAGTGACGGTGGAGCAATGCGTGGAAGCAGCCCGGGATAATTATCCGTTGATTCAGAAATACGATATCCTGAATCAGAGCAGACAGCTCGACCTGTCGGATATCAACAAGAGCTGGCTCCCTCAAATCGGCGTGTATGCACAGGGAACGGCTCAGAATGCGGTGCCCTCTTTCCCCGACGGGCTTTCCCACATGCTCGAACAGATCGGAACCGAAATGTCGGGTCTCGGCAAACTTCAGTATAAAATAGGCGTCGACTTCAGTCAGACTATCTGGGACGGAGGAAGCTCGAAAGCAAGCAGGGCGATTGCGGAAAGCGAGAACGCAAGCCGTGTAGCGGCTCTCGACACGGAACTATATGCCGTGCGCCAGAGAGTTGAAAATCTCTTTTTCGGCATTTTGCTGATTGAGGAACAGATAAAACAGGCCGAACAGACAAAAAAACTTCTTGAACGCAATCTTGAAAAGCTTAAGGCCATGAAAGCGCACGGAGCGGCCATGCAGAGCGATATGGATATGGTGGAGGCACAGATGCTTACGGTGAGCCAGCAGGTCATTCAGGCCAAGAGTCAGGCCCAAAGCTATCGAAAGCTTCTGGGTTTATATACAGGCAGGACTGTGGAGGGTGAAAACCTCGTAAAACCTGAGCTTGAGATACCTGCGGCGCTGACTTCCAACCGCCCGGAGATGAATCTCTTCGAGGCTCGCATAAAGGCCAACGATGCGCGTCTCGGAAGCATAAAGGCATCCCTGATGCCCCGCATCGGTTTCTTTGCCCAGGCCTACTACGGTTATCCGGGATTCAACTATTTCAAAAGTATGCTCAACCGCGACATGTCGTTCAATATTATGGCAGGAGTGAAAATATCATAGAATATCGGCTCTTTCTATACCAAGGGGAACAATGAGCTCAAGCTGCGTCTGGCAAATAATGATATAACCGCCGACCGCGACCTCTTTCTCTTCAACACCGGTCTTCAGATAGAATCGCAGACAGAGCAGATTTCCGAACTGAGGGATATCATGAAAGATGATGCCCGCATAGTGTCGCTCCGACAGAATGTGCGCGCCGCAGCCGAGTCGCAACTAAACAACGGAGTGATCGATGCGACCGCACTCCTCACCAAAATCACCGACGAGAACCTTGCACGGATAAACTCCACCTATCATGAAATACAACTTCTTCAAAGTATATATCAACTGAAATATATCCTAAACCGATGAAAAAGTCTTTTTTATATGTTACTTTGGCAATCATTGCATCCTCATGCCAGAGCAAGCCGGAATATGACGCTACCGGAATATTCGAGGCCACGACCGTAACGGTTTCCGCCGAGACAAACGGCAAAATACTATCACTCAATATTTCCGAAGGAGACAGCGTGACGAACGGCCAGCGCGTGGCCGTGATCGACACTACGTTGCTCGTGTTGCAATATAAACAGCTTCAGAGCCGCCAGTCGTCAACCGAAAGCTCCACACCCGACATCGCGGCGCAGGCCGCCTCACTGCGGTCGCAGATCGCCCACCAGCAGAATGAATGCGACCGCATAGCGCGTCTTCTTGCCGATGGAGCAGCCACACAAAAGCAATGCGACGATGCCGACGCAGCCCTGCGCACGCTCCGCGCCCAGCTCGACGGGCTTCTCTCCACTCTCGGCAAAAACCGCTCATCGATTTCCGACAATGCCGTCGCCCTGCAATATCAGAAGGAGCAGATCGGCGAGCAGATTCAGAAAAGCTATATCTCGGCTCCCATCACAGGCACCGTGCTGCAAAAATATGCCGAGGCGGGAGAGTTCGCCTCGCCGGGGCGTCCCCTTTTCAAGGTAGCGAATCTCAATGATATATATCTAAGGAGCTATTTCACCGCCAATCAGCTTGCCGATTTGAAGATCGGACAGAAAGTTACGGTGATCGCCGATTTCGGGGGTGAGGAGCAATTTGAATATCCCGGCAGAATCACCTGGATTGCCCAGGAAAGCGAGTTCACGCCCAAATCAATCCAGACAAACGACACAAGGGCCAACCTCGTATACGCGGTGAAGATTGCCGTGAAAAACGACGGCCGGCTGAAACTTGGTCAATACGGTGAAGTGCGCCTATGAACCCCGCTATTGAGATAAAGGGAATATCCAAAAGCTACGGAAAGCTCCGGGCACTCGACAACGTTTCGTTCTCGGTTCCCGAGGGCTCGATGTTCGGGCTGATAGGGCCTGACGGATCGGGAAAATCCTCGCTCTATAAAATCCTCACGACCCTTCTCAATCCCGACAGCGGCACGGCCACCGTAGCCGGACATGACGTAGTGAAGGATTTTAGGAAGATTCGCTCAGAAATCGGTTATATGCCGGAGCGATTTTCACTTTATCCGGACCTGAGCGTTAATGAGAATCTGCATTTCTTCGCATCTCTTTTCGGGGTCAGCGTAAAGGATAACTACGACCTGATCGCTCCTTTTTTCGATCAGCTGGCAAAATTCCCGAACCGCATGGCCGGTGCTTTGTCGGGAGGGATGAAACAGAAACTCGCTTTGGGGTGCGCGTTGATCCATCGTCCGAAAATTCTTCTGCTCGACGAGCCGACCACGGGAGTCGACGCCGTGTCGCGTAGTGAGTTCTGGGATATGCTCGCCACTCTCAGGGAAAAGGGAATCACAATTCTTGTCTCCACCTCCTACATGGATGAGGCTCAGCGTTGCGACAGGATAGCGCTGATCGACAAGGGACATATTCTTGATGTCGACACTCCCGACAGGCTCATGGCAGGAATCGGAGAAAACCTCTATAATGCTTCGGCCGGCGAGATGTATCGTCTGCTGATGTTCTTGCGCCAAATGCCGGATGTGCGTAGTTGCTATACTTTCGGTGCGACACTTCACGTTGTGGCAGCCTCCGGTTTCGACCCTGCGGAAGCGGCAAAAACCTTGACCGCCGCCGGACTTGCCGATGTGAGGATATATCCCGCAAAAGGAGATATCGAAGATCTGTTCATAAAACTCGCAGACAATGAATGAGGAATATTCAATTTCCGTAAGGAATCTGGTGAAAAGATTCGGCAGTTTCACGGCTGTCGACAATATCAGCTTCAACGTGGAGCGCGGAGAGATTTTCGGCTTTCTCGGCGCCAACGGTGCCGGAAAGACCACTGCCATGCGCATGCTCTGCGGCCTGAGCAGCCCTACTTCCGGAACGGGCACCGTGGCCGGATTCGATATCAATACCGGAGCAGAGCAGATCAAGAGACATATCGGATATATGAGTCAGAAATTCTCCCTTTATGAAGACCTTACTGTAGCGGAAAATCTCAGGTTGTTTTCGACAATCTACGGCATGTCTGACCGAAAGATAGCTGAGAAATCGGAAGAGGTGTTCAAGGCTCTGGAAATGGAGGGAATGAAGAATACTCTGGTAAAGGATATTCCCAACGGATGGAAACAGAAGCTTGCCTTCTCATCGGCCACGATGCACCGCCCGGAAGTGGTTTTTCTCGATGAGCCGACAGGGGGCGTCGATCCCGTGACGCGCCGCAAGTTCTGGGAACTGATATATCAGGCCTCATCGCAGGGGATGACGATATTCGTGACCACCCATTATCTCGACGAAGCGGAATATTGCAACCGCATATCCATCATGGTCGACGGGCGCATCAAGGCTCTTGACAGTCCGCAGAATCTGAAGAAAACGTATAATGCCGCGACGATGGACGAAGTTTTCCGCATAGTTGCAAAAGAGGCAAAAAGAGGAGATTGAATTATGTCGGTATTCATATCCATGATAAAAAAGGAAACGCTGCATTTAGTGCGCGATTTCCGCACTCTGACGGTAGTCCTGATTATGCCGCTGGTGCTCCTTATACTGTTCGGTTTCGCCATATCCACCGAAGTCAACAACGTCAACATCGTAGCGGTGGTCACGATGCACGACGACACATCGCGCGGCTTTATCGAGAAACTGCGCACCAATTCATATTTCACATTCAAGGGAATCGTCCCCTTTGAAAACGTCGAGCCGATGCTCCGGCGTGGTGAGGCCGATGCCGCCTTGATTCTGAAGACAGACGGCGGTAACACCGACTATCAGATTATCACTGACGCATCGAACACAAGTATGGCGCAGACAGCTGCCGGATATGTGGAGAGTGTGCTCGCCCAAGGCGTGAAGCCTCCTGTTCTTACGCGCACTCTCTACAATCCGCAGCTCAAGAGCGCATATAATTTCGTACCCGGCATCATGGGCATGATTTTCATCCTGATATGCGCCATGATGACCTCCGTTTCGATAGTGAGCGAGAAGGAAACGGGCACGATGAACCTCCTGCTTGTCTCTCCCGTGAGGCCGCAGACAATCATACTCGGCAAGTTGGTGCCCTACTTCATTCTGTCGTGTGTGATTCTGACATTGACGTTGCTGATCAGCTACACACTGTTGGGACTGAATGTGTCGCCAAGCATTTTCAATGTGATATGGGTATCGCTGATTTATATCATCTTGGCCCTCTCCCTCGGATTGTTCATATCGACGATAGCAAACACTCAGGTCACGGCTCTGCTCGTTTCGGGCGTTCTGCTGATGCTTCCTGTGGTGATGCTTTCGGGAATGATATTTCCCGTCGACAACATGCCGGCGATTCTCCAATGGCTGTCATGCATAATCCCGGCCCGATGGTATGTCTCGGCTATGCGTGTTTTAATGGTGCAGCAACTTCCGGTGGAATATATAATGACCGAGGTTTCGGTTCTGATCGCGATGACTGTTATCGTATTGATTCTTGCCATCAGAAAGTTCAATACAAAAAAGGTATAATATGAATCTGAGAATACTGAAAATACTGCTGAAAAAGGAGATACTCCTTCTGAAGCGCAATCCTTTCATTCCCAAAGTCATAATAGCGCTACCGATTATGGCCATGCTCATACTTCCCCTTGTGGCGAATCTTGATGTGAAGAATGTGAGCGTTGCCGTGGTCGACAACGACCGGTCCGAACTGTCGCGCAGAATACTGGCCGACATGGACGCTTCGGAATATCTGTCGGTTAAGAAATGCTGTTTCCTTTTCCGTGAAGCATTGCATAGTGTGGAAAGCGGCGAGGTCGATGCCATTCTGGCTATTCCGGCAGATTATTCAAAAGAACTTGTAAACGGCCGCAATCCGCAGCTTATGCTCGATGCCAACGGGGTAAACGCCATGAAAGGGATGCTCGGCGCCCGTTATGTCACTCAAGCGGCCATCGGCACCTTGTCGCAATGGAGAGCCGAGAGGGGGCTCGCCCCGGCGTTGCCGCAGGTCAGCGTGATGAATTATTATAATCCGACACTTAATTTCAGGAATTATATGATTCCGGCCCTGATGGTTGTGCTTATCATTATAATTTGCGGATTTCTGCCCACACTGAACCTTGTAAGCGAAAAGGAGACCGGAACGATCGAAGCCATGAATGTGACGCCCGTCGGGAAGTTCACCTTCGTGCTGTCGAAGCTCATCCCCTACTGGGTGGTGGGCATACTGGTAATCACTGTCGGAATGCTTATAGGCCGGTTCGTCTATGGTCTCGCACCGGCCGGCAACATCGGCGACATCTATTTGGCCGCCATTCTGTTCAGCCTTGTGATGTCGGGACTGGGCGTGACTATCGCCAACAACTCGGCAACCATCCTCCAGAGCATCTTCATCATGTTTGCCTTCATCATGATATTCCAGCTGATGGGCGGACTGTTCACACCGATTTCATCGATGCCTCAATGGGCACAATATATTACGTATGCCGTGCCTCCGCGCTATTTCATCGAGATAATGCGCTCGATATATCTGAAAGGAACAGGCATAGCCGACCTCTCCGCTCAATATACGGCCCTGGCCGGCTATGCCACCTTCCTCTGCTCGCTGGCAGCCCTTACTTATAAAAAGAGAACCTGATCAATTATATCCCTTGTTCTGGACATACAAACCCGGAACATAGTACAGCTGGTTATAAGGAATCGGATAGAATTCATTCTTGCCGGGAGTGTAATGGGCATCCTCATAATATTGACCATAACGGGTTCCATTATAGGATGCGTTTTTCTCGGATTCGAAATATGCGTTGAGCACTGTCGAGGCTATTCCCCAGCGTCGAAGGTCGAAATACCGGCTGCTCTCCATAGCCATCTCAAGGCGGCGCTCCCAACGCAGACATTCGCGGGCCGTTTCTTTATTTGCAAAATACGAGGCGGGATAGAGTGCGATCTCACAAAAATCCTTGGCGTATGCGATATGCTTATTGACCGAGTTGGCGGCGCGTTGGCGTATGTCGTTTATGATTTCGCGGGCTTCCGTCAGCCTGTCGAGTTCAATAAGGGCTTCGGCGCGCATCAGCATCACATCAGTGTAGCGGAACACGTAATCATTCATAGCGAAAGCCTGCCATGAACCCTCGAAAGTCTCTCCATTGCTGCGCTGAGGCACCTCTTTGAGGGAAGTATAATAGCCATAGGTGTTGGGCGTGCGAGAATTGTTCATAGTCATCGTATACTCGCTCTCATACTTATAGGGGAAGGTGGGCATGCCGACGGTGTGGAATAGGCGCGGATCCCATTTCTGAGCGGTCGGGGTGCCGTTTACCGGGTAATCATTTGCATCATTGAACGAATCGAACATAGGAAGGCCATCTTTGGTTTTGAACGCATTAACAAGATTCTGAGAAGGCTTGTGGAAATCCCATCCACACGACCACATCCCCCAGCACCCGTTGAGTGTATTGGACCAGTTGGCGCGTCCGTATTTTGTATGATCCTCGGTATACTGCGAAGTCTGCACAGCGAATACGGATTCTTTGCTGTTCTTGTATTCCGGCAGGAATATGTCGCCGAAATCCTCGAGATATCCGTAGCGGGAGTTCTTCACAACATCGGTATATTCCACAACCTTTTTCATATAATCTCCGTTAATGAAATCAATACCGTCGGTGGCTTCATAACCGTCGCCCCATGCGAGCGTGAGATAACATTTGGCGAGATATGCTGCGGCGGCTACTTTGTTGGCGCGGCCTGCGCCATCCTCCGTTTCCATGGGCAGCACTTTGTAGGCCTGTTCGAACTCACCGATCACCTTCCCCATGAGTTCCTGATATGTGAATTCATTGTTGCGGACCTGCTCATGAGAGCTCTGCTCGAAAACTGCTTTGTCGATCCAAGGAACCTGTCGGAACATCGTGACGAGCTTGAAATAGCTGTGTCCTCTTAGGAAATGGACTTCTCCCACACGCTGCGCAGCTGTCTTCTCGCCGAGTTTCTCCACCCCGTGCTGCTCGAGGGCAGTCAGAGCGCGGTTGCAGCGGGAGATGTTGCAATAGAGGCGATACCAGAGTTCATCGAGTTCTCCGGGTGTCGAGGTCAACGTCGACCATATTTCCATCGGATGGTAACCGGTGTCGGTTGTTCCTCCGCCACCTTTCAGGCAGTCGTCGGAGCCGAGATCGCCGTAAGGCCAGAGATTGAAAGGATAGCTGAACCAGCAGTCGCCTAAAGAAGCGTAAGCCGCATTCACCATTTTGTCGGGTTCGGAATAAGCGAGGTCCCCGTCGATCACGCCTGTCGGAGGCACATCGATAAAATCATTGCACGCTGCGAGAGTCGATGCGAGTGCAAGGAGGATATATATTTTTAAAGATTTCATTATTAGTCGCAATTATAGTTAGAAATCAATTTGGAAACCGAAAGAGAAGGAGGTTGGTATAGGATATGCCCAGTTAGCGTTTTCCGGATCGGAACATGTCAGAGAATTGCTCTTTATAGTGAGAAGATTCTGTCCCGAAACATAGAAACGCGCCTTGCTCATACGCAGTTTCGAAAGCACCTTGTCGGGAAGATTATATCCGATCTGGAGAGTGCGGAGTTTGGCGTAGGATCCGTTTTCTACGAAATATGAGGAAGTACGTCCTTCGTCGCCCTTGTTGTTGGTGGTGAGCATCGGAATAGTAGAGCCGCTGTTCACCTCCGGCAGCCATGCGTCGAGCACGCGGTTTCCCTTATTGCTTCCGGCATCGGTGACACTCCAGAAGTCATTCTGGAATTTCTGGTTGTTATATACATCCTGCCCGAGGACTCCCTGCCAGAACATCTGAAGGTCGAAGTTCTTATATGCAAGTTCGAGATTCAGTCCGAACGAAAGGTCGGGAACCGGGTTGAAAATCCAGGTCTGGTCATCGGGCGTTATGCGGCCATCGCCATTGAGGTCGGCATACTTCATACCGCCGAGACGGGCATTGTCCTGCCCGGAATTCGAAACTTCCTGCTGAGTCTTGAAAAGGCCGTCGAAAACATAACCTACGATCGAACCATAGGGACGACGCGACTGAACGAGATTCTCCTTTGTGGTGTGGGCGTAGGAGCCGGTAGTGGTGTTAGGGAGATAAGTGACGCGGTTGCGGAAAAAGTCGAAGTTCAGAGATGCCTTGTAAGAGAAGCCGCACGCCAGCTCATCGCGCCAGCCTATCAGGAATTCCATACCCCAGTTGCGGAGCGACGGGCCGTTTAGCCATGACGCTCCGCCCTCACCCATAGCGCCGAGATAAGCCGGAGTGATGAGCATATCCTTCACATCCTTTATATAGGCGTCGACTGTTCCGAAAAGGCGGTCGTTCAGCATGCTATAGTCGATTCCGGCATTATATTGGATGGTCGTTTCCCATTTCAGGTTGTCGTTTGCCGTCTGGCTTACTATATATCCCGAAGGGAAGATTCCGCTCTGCTGAAGCAAAAGGTCGTAGGCCGAAGATGTTACGCGGTCGTTGCCGTAATCGGCCACATAAAGTGCATAGCGGGCAGTGTTGGAGATTGCCTGATTACCGGTCTTACCCCATGAAAGACGCAATTTAAGGTCGTTGAGCCATGGTTTCTTTATATTTTCCGAAATGCGGTAGCCGAGTGTGGCGGCGGGGAATGTTCCGTAACGGTTGTTGCGGCCGAATCTGGAGGAACCGTCGCGACGGATCGTAAACGACGCGAGCAACAGGTTTCGCCAGTTGTAATCAACCTTGCCGAAGAAAGAAACCAGAGAGTATGCCGACTTGTTGCCGGTGGATTTCTCGACTCCCACCGATGCGCCGGGATACATATAATCCGGTGTCTCTATGTCGTAATCCTCATTATATCCTGAAAAGTCGATTCTGCTCTGGTGGAACATCTCCATACCTGCAAGGATAGTGAATGTATGGTCGTTTGCAAGCGTGAAGTTATAATTTGCGGTATTGCTCCAGGTCCATTTCGAATCATTGGCCTGCGACAAGGTAGTCGAATTGGTGTCGTTGTTCACTATGTCGCTATGGAACGTATAGTTGTAGGAATGGATAAAAGCTGCGTCATAGTCAAGGCCGAAGTTGCTGCGCAGCAAAAGGCCTTTCACCGGTTTTATCTCGAGGAACGCGTTTCCGAAAAGACGCCATACGTTGAGGGCATTGTCTTTATTGAACGCAAGTTCGCGGAGCGGGTTCTGACGGTCGGCCATACTGCCCACCGGCCCGGCGTAGGTCTTGCCGTCGGTTTCAAACACCGGAACGATTGTCGGCATCTTGAGCGCATTTTCCATCGGCTGGCAGTCCACCTGTTTTGTGTGGGTAAGTGTGAAATTCTCACCTACCGTAACTATCGGACATATATTGAACGAAGAATTGATGCGGGCCGAGATGTTTTCGAAATTCGTATATTTGAGGATTCACTCGTTTCTCTTATATCCCAAAGAGAAGAATACGTTGGCTTTTTCAGCGGCATACGAAACCGATGCGTCATAACTTTGGGCGAAACCGGTTCGCGAAATCTCTTTGAGCCAATCGGTATCCGACATCCTCATGGTCTGCTTGGAGTTAATGAAGCCGTCGTAAAATCCATTGACTTTATAATCTACATATCGATTGTTGGCAATATCATATACTTTGATCGGATATCCGGATGTGGCGTTGAGATTCAGACCGTAGCTTGAGGCGTAGGCCACGGGATCTATGCCGTCGTTGAGGGCGGCCTGAGCCATTGCCGTGGCATATCCGGGGGTGTCGAGAAGTTTCATTGTGGCCTGCGATGAATAGAACTGGGCAGTAAGATTGGCCGACAGGCTCACATTTATCTTGTTTCCCTGCGAGGCTTTTCCTCTTTTGGTCGTGATTATGATAACGCCGTTGGCAGCTCGGGAGCCATAGATTGAAGCGGAAGCTGCGTCTTTCAGCACCTGCATGCTCTCGATATCATTGGCATTCAAAGAATTCAGGGTTGCCGTGGTGGGTACTCCGTCAATCACAAACAGTGGATCCTGCGAGGCGTTGAAGGATCCGATGCCGCGGATACGGACCGATCCGACGCCACTCGGCGAGCCATTGCCGGTGATCGTCATGCCGGGCACTTTTCCCTGAAGCGCACGCATCGGATCGGTATCAGACGTCGTTTCCAGAGATTTGGTCGATACTACCGAGACGGCACCTGTAAGGTCGGCTTTGCGGACAGTCTGATATCCAACCACCACTACTTCGTCGAGAAGCTCCGAATTCTCGTCGAGATAGATTTTCATTTCAGGGACGGCTTTGATTTCCGCCGGTTTATATCCTATATATGAAACTTTTAAGACGGCACCTTCGGGAACCGAGATTTTAAAATTGCCGTCGATATCGGTTGCCGCGCCTGCTTTTGTGGCAGAACAAAGGACGGAAGCTCCGATCAGAGGTTCTCCGTCGGTTTTTGAAAGCACCGTCCCATGCACAGTTATGTTCTGTGCCTGCACAGTGATTGACATGAGCAATGTCAACAATGCACTGAGAATCGTTTTTTTCATGTGGTTGAGTTTTTTGTTAACTGGCACAAATTTAAACAGGCACCTATGTTTCAGCATATAAAGGATGTTGCGTAAACTATAAAATTTTACACAACGCACGTTTTTTGATAGGATATGCACTGTTTTTTTATATAGCCCCGATTTTTTTCAAAGGGCAGAGTCTAAGTAGGCTCACTTTGCCAGTTTGTTCCTTACCTGCGAAGGTGTCTCGCCATAGGCGTCACGATAGCATTTGGTAAAATAGGCCGGTGTGGAGAATCCTGTTTCATAAGCTATTTCGCCTATCGTTTTTTCTGTTGAGATCAGAAGCTCCCGTCCGCGCTGGAGACGCAAGCGACGGATTAGTTCCACGGGAGCATAATTTGTAAGGGCTTTGATCTTACGATAGAACTGCGAGCGTTCCAGTCCCATTTTTGAAGCAATCATGTCTACGTTCAGCTCAGGATTCCCCATCCCTTCATTTAATATCTTTAGAAAACGGTTGTAGAACTCATTATCTATGTCATCGGTGGGCAGCGAATTCGTCACTGTTGTTTTCTCCGGAGAGTCTTTAGACACCGCCGACGGGCGTGAGAGCCAAAGGTCTTTGATGCGTTTGCGGTTAGCTATCAGACTCGAACATCTTGATTTAAGCACATTGATATTAAACGGTTTTGACAGATAGCCATCGGCTCCGCAGTCGTAACCCTGAATGCGCTGTTCATCCATGGAGCAGGCCGTGAGCATAAGCACCGGAATATGAGAGGTCGACACCTCATTTTTGATATATCTGCAACACTCCAGACCATCCATCACCGGCATCATCACATCGCATATTATCAGATCCGGAACGTATCTGGAGGCCATCTTCACTCCCTCTTTGCCATTGGAGGCCGTAATTATATTATAATCGCTGCCTAATAACTCGCCGACAAGCTTCTGTATATCTTTATTGTCATCGATCAGAAGTACAATCGGTTTGGTTCCATCCAGAGTGCGTGTGCTTTCGATGGCATCGAGTTCCGCCTCTGCATCGGCGTGACCTATCATTTTCTCGGATACCGTGGCGTTTTCGGCAATGTGTCTTACAGGAAGGGTGACGGTGAAAACAGACCCCTTGTTCAGAGCACTCTCCACACTGATGCTCCCTCCATGAAGCTCGATGAAAGCTTTGGCGAGCGACAAACCGATTCCCGAACCTTTCGGATGAATACGGTCCACCTGATAGAAGCGGTCGAAAATATTACCGAGATCCCTTTCGCTTATACCTTCGCCTGTGTCGGAAACCTTAAATGTCAGATTCTTGCCGTCGCATTCATAAGAAACCTTGATAGAACCGTTGTTCGGCGTATATTTGAAAGCATTGGAGAGCAGATTGAAAAATACGCGCTCGATTTTCTCCACATCGATCGCCACCGGAATATGCGCTTCTGCCTTCGGAGCCTCCAACGTAAGCTTAATATCCCGTTTGCGGGCCACTGAATAGAAGGATTCCATCCAGTCGTGAATTGTCTGGTTGAAATCAATCTCGGAGAGATGGAGATTCAGTTTGCCGTTCTCATATTTCCGGAAATCAAGTATCTGGTTTATGAGTCGCTGAAGGATCTTTACATTTTTATTGGCTATCTTTATGAGTGTATGCTGCTGGGGCGTAAGATTTTCCGCCACCGCAAGCTGAGCCACCGGCTCGGCTATGAGAGTGAGGGGTGTCCGCAGGTCGTGCGATACGTTCGTGAAGAATATCAGTTTGGACTGTGTAGCGGCCTGCAGCTGCTCGTTGAGTTGTGTCTGCTTGTCTTTCTCCTCCTCAAGTAATCTGTTCTGGGCCAGAAGTTCTTTCTGATGTCTGCTTCGTTGCCAGTATGCGCGTAGCAAGAGGAATCCGACGCCGAACAAAAGTATGATTATGGCGATGCTGGCATAAAACAAAGAGGTCTGCGATGAATGCTGCGCCCAATAATCATCGATCTGCGTTTTCAGCAGCTTCATTTTCCCGGTTTCCTCTTTCAGCGTCTCATTCTGCAAGAGAAGGATATCGGCATTGGAAAGGTCGACGGCCGAAGATGCGGGCAGGATTGTCTCTTTCCTGTATGGCTCATGCTTAAGTATGGCCAGGGCTGTCTGTATAAGCCGATGGCCCTCCGTCGGATAAAGAAAAGTGGCATCGATAATACTGTCGGCAACTGCCTTGATTCCGATATTCGGAGCGGCATCGATGCCAATGATGCGGATATTGTCGCGGCCATGACGGCGTGCCACCTCCGAGGCACCGATGGCCATCCGGTCATTATGGGCATAGATAAGGTCGACATCAGGATATCTCTTCAAAAGGGAATCCACCACCGGCATGGCGTCCTCCTTGTTCCAGTTGCCGGGTACGCTTGCCAGCACCTCTCCCCCATTCGCTTCATATTCCCTGACGAATCCGGTGTGCCGGTCTTCGGCCGGGGTCGAACCCTTCAATCCGAAAATCTCTATTGCCTTGGTTCCGGGCCCCGACAGATGCAGGGCATAATGCGCGGCGGCGCGGCCGATACCGGCATCGTCGACTCCGATCCTTGCGGTATATGAATCGCCATTGATATTCCGGTCAAAAATCACTACGGGAATACCTCTCTCATACACCTCTTTTATTATGGGGGTAAGTGCCGCCGCTTCGTTTGGAGAAACGATGATGATATCGAAACGGTTGTCAACAAAATATTTTATATCCTCAATCTGTCGGGCATTGCTGTCATCGGCTGAACGGATTTCGACAACGGCATCTTCATGAAACATGATCTCGCGGTTTATCTCATCGTTCATCTTCATGCGCCAGTCATCCTGACTGCATTGAGAAACGCCGATTTTATAAACTTTACTGTCGTTACAACCGAGAAGTGTGAACAGGATTCCTATGATGAAAGCGTAGGGAAAAAGCCTTTTCATGTATATTGTATTTGAGCGTGTAATTTTAAGGTCATTGCAAAGATAATTATAATCCTATGAAAAAGAGTGTATAAGATATGAAAAATCAAGCAACACAACAAATTTGATATACTCCGCACGATTTTTTATATATAATCTTTGCAGTTTGTAGTAGTTTTGCAATACCGGAATTAAGACATCCGGCAGTCAACTTCAAAATTAAATCAAAAACCAATGAATAGAATAGGATTCGGAATTACAAGCGCCATAATTTTCGGCACGCTGCTCTCACCCCGGGCATTGGGTGCCGAGGGCGTGGAAGTGAACCATCTGGGGGTGAACAATACTCTGGTCCGTATCACGGGCGAGGACAGATATCTTCTGCTCCCCGCGCAGGAATCCAACGATGACGCCCGCATCGAGGTGCTCGTCGACGGAAAGCCGGACCGCACAATTTTCGTGAGGCTTGCAAAGAGCAAAATAGATTATTGCGTGCCTTTTGATCTTACCCGTTATAAAGGTCATGACGTTCTGCTGAACGTGATCACCACTCAGGACCGGTCAACTATCCGCGAGGCAAAAGATGATGTCTGCTGGAAAAATCTGGCATTGGCCGATACGTTTGATACCGTCAACAGGGAAAAATATCGCCCGGTTTTTCACCATACTCCCCTTTACGGCTGGATGAACGATCCCAACGGAATGTTCTATAAAGATGGCGAATGGCATCTTTATTATCAATGGAATCCTTACGGTTCGAAATGGCAGAACATGACATGGGGCCACTCATCTTCAAAAGACCTTGTCAACTGGGAGCATCATCCGGCGGCTATCGAAGCCAACGGTCTCGGCGCCGTTTTCAGTGGCAGTTCGGTGGTCGATTCCGAGAACAGCGCCGGATTCGGCAAGGACGCAGTTGTGTCTCTCTACACTTCGGCCGGCGTCAGCCAGATTCAGAGCCTTGCCCACAGCAAAGACAACGGCCGGACTTTCGAAATATATCCCGGCAACCCGGTGATTACTCTGGAAAGCGAGGCCCGCGACCCTAACATGTTCTGGGACGCCTCCAACAAGCGCTGGGTGCTCGCTCTCGCCCATGCCCTCGAACATGAGATGCTTTTCTTCACTTCGCCAGATCTTAAAAACTGGACCCTTCAGAGCACTTTCGGGAAAGGGATCGGTGCGCAGGACGGCGTCTGGGAATGTCCCGATCTGTTCAAACTGAAGGTGGACGGCACCGATGAAGAGAAATGGGTACTGGTCTGCAACATCAATCCCGGAGGACCTTTCGGAGGGAGTGCCACCCAATATTTCATCGGCGATTTCGACGGCACGACTTTCAAAGCCGACACCGACGCCGCCGGAAATATTCCCACTAAATGGATGGATTATGGCAAGGACCATTACGCCACAGTGAGCTGGAGCGGTGCTCCCGACAACAGGCGCACTCTTATAGGCTGGATGAGCAACTGGCAGTATGCGGCCGAGGTGCCCACAATGCAGTTCCGCAGCGCCAATACGCTCCCGCGCGAGGCCGGCATTTTCAAGGGGCCCGACGGTCAGCTTTATCTCTCTTCCGCTCCTTCGCCCGAACTCGACAGTTTGCGCGACAAACTTGTCGAGAAGGTCAATAATAAATCAGTGGGTAAAAGCGCACGGCGTTTCGCGCTTCCGACTTCAAACAGCGGTGTTTGCGAGATTCTCCTTGACCTCGATTGCCGAAAAGCAGATTCGGCAAGTATAAAAATTGCCAACACAGCGGGAGAGAACGTCGTCCTGAAATATGACGCCGCAAAACATACCCTCTCCTTCGACCGGCGTGAGAGCGGCATCGTGGATTTCAGTCAGGATTTCCCCGCCATGACGGTTGCCCCGACTTTCGAAAACAATAAGAAAGTTTCTCTCAGAATATTCATCGACAAATCGAGTATGGAGGTCTTTGGAAACGATGGCAAGTTTGTGATGACAAACCTCGTGTTCCCCAACAGTCCTTACTCATCAATCTCGATATCTTCCGGAGGAGGCAACGCTAAAATTGAAAATCTCAAAATATATTCCATTAAATTATAAGTAAGTATTCAAATTTAATTTATACTTAATCAGGCAGCCATGACACAATCTCTTGTAACCAATCGCAAATCATTCCTGCTCCAGATAATTCCTGTGATGCTCTGCTTCTTCGTCATGGGATTTGTGGACCTTGTCGGAACGGCTTCAAACTATGTTCAGAAAGACCTGGGACTTACCGATTCGCAGGCAAATCTCTTCCCCTCGCTCGTTTTCTTCTGGTTTCTGATATTCTCGGTTCCGACAGGAATGCTGATGAATAAAATAGGAAGAAAGAAGACGGTGCTTATAAGTCTTGTCGTGACTGCCGTTTCGCTATTCATCCCCGCATTCGGCGACAGCTATGCCGTAATGCTTATCTCCTTCTCGCTCCTCGGAATCGGCAACGCCATCATGCAGACATCGCTCAACCCGTTGGTAACAAATCTTATCAGCGGTGACAAATTGGCGTCGACACTCACTTTCGGCCAGTTCGTAAAGGCAATAGCATCTTTTCTCGCGCCTATAATCGCGGCATGGGGAGCGACAACGGCTTTCCCTACTTTCGGCCTCGGCTGGAGAGCTTTGTTCGTGATATATGCCGTTGTGAGCTTCCTCTCCATCTCCCTTTTGGCGGCTACACCTATCGACGAGGAGAAACCGGATAAGGCCACAGGCTTTGCAGAATGTCTCAGGCTTCTCGGACGCCCCTTCATTTTCCTCTGTTTTCTGTGCATCATGTGCCATGTCGGCATAGATGTAGGCACCAACACCACCTCTCCCAAAATCATCATGGAGCGACTCGGACTGCCTCTTGAAGAAGCCGGTTTCGCCACCGGTGTCTACTTCATATTCCGCACGATCGGTTGCTTCCTCGGGGCTTTCCTACTGCGCGCCATGTCGCCCAAATTATTCTTTGCGATAAGCGTATCCATGATGCTCGCGGGAATGATTATCCTTCTTTTCTGCAACACTCTGATTCCATTATATGGCGGCATCGGACTCATTGGTTTCGGCAACTCCAACATCTTCTCCGTCGTATTCTCGCAGGCACTCCTCTATACGCCCAATGAGCGGAACGAAGTGTCCGGACTTATGATAATGGGATTATTCGGAGGAACCGTGTTCCCGTTGGCTATGGGATATGCGGCCGATGCCGTCGGACAGGCCGGAGCCGTTGCTGTGATGACGATAGGCGTTCTCTATCTGATGTATTATACCATGAAAATAAGAAAATTATAAATACCTGACAAAATGAATGACATAGTTGTTGGAATGGGCGAGGCCTTATGGGACGTCCTTCCGGAAGGAAAGAAAATCGGCGGAGCTCCCGCTAACTTCGCCTATCATGTATCGCAGTTCGGATTGCCGAGTTGTGTAGTAAGCGCTGTGGGCAACGATCCGCTCGGTAATGAAATCATAGAGAATTTCACTTCTAAGGGGCTCAACCAGCTTATAGCGGAGGTTCCCTATCCCACAGGCACGGTGCAGGTGGAAATCGATCCGGCCGGCGTTCCCCAGTATGAGATCAAGGAAAACGTGGCGTGGGACAACATCCCTTATACCGCGCAGCTCGAATCGCTTGCCCGAAAAACAAAAGCTGTCTGCTTCGGATCTCTTGCGCAACGTAATGTCGTGTCGCGCGAAACCATCAACCGCTTCCTGGACGCAATGCCTCAGACAGAAGACTCTCTTGTCGTGTTCGATGTGAACCTGCGACAGGGATTCTACAACAAAGAGATACTCTGCAACTCGATGAAGCGCTGCAACATCCTGAAGATTAACGATGAGGAACTCGTCACGGTCAGCCGCATGTTCGGCTACCCCGGCATCGACCTTCAGGACAAATGCTGGATTCTTTTAGGCAAATATAATCTCAAGATGCTCATTCTCACCTGCGGCATCAACGGCAGCTACGTCTTTACACCCGGCAACGTGTCTTTCCAGCCCACACCCAAAGTTGAAGTGGCCGACACGGTCGGAGCGGGCGACAGTTTCACCGCCGCATTCATCTCCTCGATACTCAAAGGGAAGAGCGTGGCCGAAGCTCACTCCCTTGCCGTCCGCACCTCCGCCTACGTCTGCACCAAGAAAGGAGCCATGCCAATCCTTCCCGCAGAGCTGACAGACTGACGCTTCTAAAAACATGTTGCAATAGATTTTCCCTTGAATGTAGGGACGCACGGCTCGTGCGTCCCTACATTCCGATGTTTTGCAACACACTTGCAGCTTTATTCGAATCTTTGTTTCATCACGTTGGCCGGCGGACGCAGGTTTTTCAGTTCGTTGGCCATGAAATCCATGTAGGGAGCGGCGTGTTCGAAAAATTGATGATAGCCGGCGCATAGGTAATTAAGACCCGGCTCGCCGTCGGCCGTAGTCGCAAACCGGTTTTTGGGGCATTCCCCGTTGCAGGCAAAAAGATACCTGCACTCGCGGCACTGTCGGGGAAGTTTCGCATATTTGTCGTTGCCGAATTTCTGCTGACGGTCGCTATACATCATTTCCACCAGCGAATGCGTGCGGATATTCCCGAGCTTATACTCCGGGAAAACGAAATGGTCGCAGGAATAGACATCGCCGTTATATTCCATCACTCCGGCATGGCCGCAGGTCCGGGCCATGCTGCATACGCCGGGTTGCTCTCCGACCCAGTTGGCGAGCGTCGCGTCGAAAATCTGGACAAAGTATTCACCCACATCATTGCGCACCCATTCATCAAAGATTGTGCATAGAAAATTTCCCCACTGTTCGGGCGACACCGAAAAATCCGCCAGCGGAATATCCGGAGCATCCATCGGCGAGGCAAGGTACCGCCCGTCTTTACGGGGGATTATGCGCTCCACAATCGGAGTGAACTGAATGTAACGGCATTCAATCTCCTTGAAAAAATGGTAGAAATCAAGCGGATAATCACCATTGAAATCATTCACCACAGCGAGGGCATTCCATTCCACGCCATGCTTCTTCAGAAGGTCGATGCCATGCATCACCTTACGGAACGACGGCGCGCCTATCCTGTTTTTGCGATACTCATCGTGGAATTCCTGCGGACCGTCGATCGAGACGCCCACAAGCCAGTTGTTATCCTTGAAAAAGCGGCACCACTCATCGTTGAGCAGCGTGCCGTTTGTCTGTATTGTATTGTCGATCACACTTCCACGCGCATACTTCTTCTGCAATTCCACCACCCTCTTATAGAAAGAGAGCGGACGCATCAGCGACTCTCCGCCATGCCAGCAGAACAGCACCTGCGGCATCGTCTGCGATTCGATATACATCTCGATGAATTTTTCCAGCACCTCATCGGTCATGATAAACCGCTTGTCGGGCTGCCGGTCCTTGTAGAGATTATTCTTCTCGAGATAATAGCAATATTTACATGCGAGGTTGCACGACGAGCCTGCGGCTTTGGTCATGACATACAGCGGACGAGCAAAAGGAGTCGATATATTTTCCATATTTATAATACCGGTTTTATAGAGCCGTCTGGATTAAAACTCATTTTGTCTATGCAGACCTCACGGTGTATCCCAGGATGGTTGTCAATGAACTGCTTATTTATGCGATGATATACGATGCGCCATTCGTCAGTATCAGGAATATTTACCACGGAACAATGGCCCGTGCCGTAAATCTCTTTTTCGGGATTTTGCACGAGAATCACCGGATTTTCAGCCACCTTGACATTGCCTAAGGGAGATTCGGCCGTGCCGTAAGCTATGTGATAGTTCGGCGAACCGGTGTCGTCGACAGACCATAGGAAGTAATATTTCCCATCTCGATAAAAGACATAAGGCGCTTCCCGGTAGGCGTAATCCTGAAGAGTGCCTCCCTCTGGTGTCATAACGGCCAAAGAGTTCTTTTTAATCGAGGTCATGTCATCATTCAGTTCCGCTCCCGCCATATAACCATTGCCCCAATAAAGATAATATTTACCTGAAACCGGATCCTGAAATACATCCACATCAATCTGTTGCCCGTGTCCGGTTGGGCTGTCAGTCACGATGGGTTCTCCGAAATCATGGAAAGGCCCCGTCGGGCTGTCTGCAACCGCCACGCCTATGACCTTCCTGTTGAGTTCAGGCGAATGGGCGCTATAATAAAGGAAATATTTATAGAAGCCGTCATCATATTTGCGCTCTATGATGGCGGGAGCCCACGCATTTCCCGACGCCCACGGCACCTGCGGACCTTTGACATCCAGAACGATTCCCTCATTTACCCAATCCGACAGATTCTGTGATGAAAACGCGGTGAAATAATATCCTCCCCACCCGGGAGTGCCGTCAGTGGTAGAATAAATATAATATTTTCCGGTATTCTCCGAATATAATATTTCCGGATCGGCATGAAATTCGGGGAGAATTGGATTGTGTTTATTATCAGAAGCCGAATAAAAAAAGTCTTTGCCTTTGGAGGTTTCTGTTGCCGGACAGGCGACGAAATGACAAGCCAAGGTCAAAACTGCGGTGAAAAACAATTTGAAGTTTATCATGTCTGTATTTATTACTTTCCGTGGATTTTGTCAAATTTAACCAAAACCTTTCGATTGTGCAAGGGCATTTTGGAAGAGTAAAATGAACGTTTACCTATATTGTTTAGCCCGTCGATCAAAAGCCACAAATCTGATTTCTGAGTTTAGACTATGTTTCTTAAAATTTCGGATTAATTTTTCGTAATAAATTTTAAGGATTATGCCGGTTTTATCCGTATTAATTAAATTGCAGGATAATAAATATAAAACTTTTTCGATTGTTTACAAGACCAATAGAAGACGTATCTGGCCCACAAACGTTCCTTTCAAGCCTGAGACCTCGAAATTTCAAAGTATAAACTCGAACCAATCACACAATGCAAATATATAAGAAATCAATATCAGTAGCTTCTTTATTAATGGCTTCGGTTTTGATTACGTCGGCATCGGGGCGAAAGACGCTTTTCAATGATGGCTGGCAATTCAATCTGACGGACAGTCTGACGGTCGGAATGCCGGTCGGCGCTATCGCCGACAGTCTCTGGCAGGACATAAGACTGCCGCACGACTGGAGCGTGACGCTGCCGTTTGACCGCAATGCCGCCCCGGGCAATGACGGAGGCTACCTCCCTGCCGGAACGGCATGGTATAAAACGGATCTCAATTTGAAAAAACTTCCTTCTGATCGCAGGATAGAGCTATACTTCGAAGGGGTATATGAGAAATCCGAGGTATATGTAAACGGAAAACTTACCGGCGGCCATCCCTATGGCTATACATCTTTCTTTGTGGACATAACCCCTTTTCTGAAAAAGGGCGAGAATGAGATTGTGGTAAAAGCCGATAATTCCAATCAGAAGAACTGCCGATGGTACTCGGGGTCGGGCATTTACCGGAATGTATGGCTGATGGAAACACCCGCAATCCGTATTGCCAACCACGGCGTGGGAATTCAGACGCCGGATCTGAACACTGCCGAGATTTCCGTTAAAGTCGAGAACGGCTCCGACAAGGCGCGCCTTTTGAATGTCACGGCTGAAGTAGCAGGAGTCAGACGGACCAAATCCGTTGAAGTGGAACCGAAAACTGAGGAAACAGTCTCAATACCGCTATCCGTCCCTAATGCCAAATCCTGGTCTCCGCAAACTCCCGATCTATACTACGCGCTGGTGAGCATAGACGAGAATGGAGATACAATTGACTCTGTGGCGCAGTGTTTTGGTTTCCGGACTTTAAGCTGGTCGGCCACCGACGGCTTCCGCCTCAATGGGGAACAGATACTGCTCAACGGAGGGTGCGTTCACCACGACAACGGCATACTTGGGGCGGCTGCCTACGATCGGGCCGAACGACGTAAGGCCGAGATGCTAAAAGAGGCCGGCTTCAATGCGGTCCGCACTTCTCACAATATTCCCTCTGAGGCATTCCTCAATGCCTGCGATGAAATAGGACTGCTTGTCATTGACGAAGCATTCGACGGCTGGAGGGATGCGAAAAACAGTCATGACTATCATCTGCTGTTCGATGAATGGGCGGCAAAAGATGTGGCGGCAATGGTGATGCGCGACCGCAACCACCCTTCTATAATTTGCTGGAGTATCGGCAATGAGATTATCGAGCGCAAGAAGCCGCAGGCGGTAAAGGATGCCGCGATGCTTGCCGGAGTGTGCAGGTCGATCGATCCGGCTCGCCCGGTAACACAGGCTCTTGCCGCATGGGATCCGGATTGGGAGATTTATGACCCCCTTGCGGCCGAACACGACATTGTCGGCTACAATTATATGATTCACAAGGCGGAAGGAGACCATGACCGCGTACCCTCCCGCGTGATGATGCAGACCGAATCTTATCCTAAAGACGCATGGAACAACTATCGCATGGCGAAGGAGCATCCCTATGTCATAGGAGATTTTGTTTGGACCGCCATTGACTATATCGGAGAATCCGGCATAGGCAGATGGTATTATGAAGGTGAGGTGGAAGGAGAGCATTATCACCGTCCGCTCTACCCGTGGCACGCCGCATACTGTGGCGACATTGACCTTACGGGACTTCGCAAACCGATAAGCCATTACCGTTCAATGTTATGGAATGAAGAAGGCGAAAAGCTGTATATCGCTGTGCGGGAACCGGATGGCTATAATGGTAAAATAAAAACCACATTGTGGGGGACATGGCCAACATTCGAGAGCTGGAACTGGAATGGGCATGAGGGGAAACCCATAGAAGTCGAAGTTTATTCCCGCTATCCAAAGGTGCGGCTTTATCAGAATGGGAATCTTGTGGAGGAGAAGGATGTCAATGAGATGAAAGCAACATTCACGGTGGATTACGCTCCCGGAAAAATCATAGCGGAGGGCATCGACGCCGGGAAAGTTATGGAAACCGTATCGTTGGAAACGGCCGGTGCCGTATCAGATCTGAGACTTAAGGCCGACAGATATGAGATTAATGCCGACGGCCGGGATCTCGCATTCATAACAATTGAGTGTATCGACAGCGAGGGACGTCTTGTGCCGACAGCGGATAATTTTCTTACCGTAACCACCGATGGGCATCTCTCCCTTTTAGGCCTCGGAAACGCCGACATCAAGGATAAAGACCCCTACTTTGACAATACCCATCGGGCATGGAAAGGGCGTGCCTTGGCGGTGGTTCGTAATGATGGAGAAACAGGGACTTCCACAATAAAAGTATCTGCCAAAACAAAAAACGGAAAAATATTAAGCCGCGAAATAGTCATAAAGAGTAAAAAATAAATAACCACACCCAAATGTTACATATAATCCAATCTGCAAGCAAAACAATCCCGTTGGCAATTCTTTGCGCTGTTTTCTCGTATGCAAATGCCACCACAGTGACAAGATATACGACCGTGGACGGAAAACCCTGGAATGAAGCCAAAGTAAAGCTTTCCGCAACGCCTGCTTCCGGCCATGTGGTGTCGGTTGTCGATTCTTCCGAGGGAACGCCTCTCAAAGCATGGGGCACCACCTTCAATGAACTTGACTGGGATGCCCTGCTGATGCTTACCCGTGTTGAACAGGACGAAATCATGCACAATCTTTTCGCCCCTGACGGAGATCTTAAATTCACACGAGGCCGTATCTCGATGAACTGTAACGATTATGGCCGTTCTTGGTACAGTTGCGATGAAGTGGCGGGAGATTTTGAGCTCAGACATTTCAACATCGAGCGCGACAAACGCAGTATAATCCCTCTCGTAAGAGCAGCGCAGCGATACAATCCAGAGCTTACATTCTGGATTTCCCCCTGGAGTCCTCCGAGCTGGATGAAAATCAATCATGACTATCCGGTAGTGAGCAGCAAGCATAATGACGCAGATTCAAGGGTAGATTATCTGCTGTATGGTTCTGTCGATGGAATTGACGAGGATGAGATGAAATTTCTTGGTGAACGAAACGGCAAATTCCCTCGCAAACTTGCCACGCAGGACTATTTCATTCAGGACCCGCGCTATTTACAGGCATATGCCAATTATTTCTGCAAATTCATTGATGAATACGGCAAACAAGGCATACCTGTCGATATGGTGATTTATCAAAATGAAGCATATAGCTATACCCCATATCCCGGCTGCCCGTGGACCGCAGAGGGCACTATCCGGTTTAACCGCGATTATCTTGCCCCGGCACTCAGAAAAAACCATCCGGAGGTGAAGCTTTATATCGGGACCTTCAATACCAACCGTCAGGATCATGTGGAAAAAGTGCTTGGCGACGCCGGTTTGCGTGATTGTATTGACGGAGTTGCCTTTCAATGGGAAGGACGTGAGATCCTGCCGGAGATACGCAGGCAATATCCGGATTTCCACTATATCTGCTCGGAAAGCGAGTGTGGCAATGGTTCGATGGACTGGAAAGCCGGCGAACATACATTTTTCCTGATAGCGGATAATATGGGCAACGGTTGCGACGAATGGTATAATTGGAATTTCCTTCTCCCCGACAATGGAGAAAGTCCGTGGGGCTGGAGACAGAACGCACTGATTCAGGTTGATTCCAAGACAAGAAAATTCCGTTATACCCCCGAATATTATGCCGTGAAACATTTCACAAATCATATCGTTCCGGGCAGCAGGATGATCGGATACTGGCCTCGCAGCGAAGGGCACAATTTAATAACGATAGCCTTCGTCACCCCCGATAACAAAACTGTTGTTGTATCCGGCAATTTCGAAGATACCTTGCAACCCATCTCTGTGAAAGTAGGAAACAAGTATCTCAACCAATCCCTTCAACCCCATTCTTTCAATACTTTCATCATAAAGTAGGCTGTTTCCCCTTTTTTTCGACCATAGTTTTGTCATGTCTTCGAGCGTCCTGCCTTTGGTTTCGGGAACAAGCCTATAGACAAATATCGCCGCCACTACGCATATCACTCCATACATGGCATATACGAAGCAATGGCCGAATTTGTCGCCAATGCTCATGTTATAGAGCGACACGAAAGTGGAAGATAGTATGAAATTGACATTCCCAAAGAGTTCTCGTCGGTTTCTCTCACCTTACAATTAATTTTCAAAGGATTATGAGAAGATTAACCGTCAAGCATATGATTGAAGAGTTATACGAACATCTGAATATACAGCATACACATTACTCCGACAACGAGTGCATACGTGGAGTATTTTTCAAATCCATGACTATGCGTTTCCGGTATCATCTCGTCACTTATCACATAAAGCATGGCGCCCCCGGCAAGAGCTGTTATCGTCGGCAGTAGAACAGATGATATATCACCTATAAAATAGCCTAAGAACACTCCGAGCATTTCCATCAACGCCACAGCCACACTCACACCGACTACCCTCAGATAACTGACACCAATCATCAGCAATGGAGCGACGACAACCATTCCTTCCGGTATGTTTTGTAATGCTATGGTTATCGCGACTGTGTATGCATTGCCCATATCATTGCCGTCAAATACAACACCCGTTGCGAGTCCCTCCGGAAATTTATGGATTGCGATAGCCATCACAAATAATAATATCCTGTCTATACTTCTGTTGGTCGTGACGTGCGGTTCTTCTTTGTCCGGATTACTCTCAAGACCCGTGAGATGATGCAGATGCGGAGTGATTCTATCAAGGAGAGCAACAAGAAGTACACCCAACGCCACGCCGGTAAGGGGTTGCCACCATTTGCTTTGTCCCGCCATTTCCACAGCAGGTATAATCAGGCAGACTAATGAGGCTGTAAGCATCATTCCGGCACAAAAGCCAAGAAATATATCGTTCCAGCGATGAGGAATTCTCCTCACCACCAAGCCGATCGTTGAACCAAGCAATGATGCAAGTCCAAGGCCCACGGAACATATAAGCATTTGCTGGAATACAGTCATATGAAAAGTCTGAATGATGATTAAAAGACAGTTGACTGTTGCCAATTCGGCAACTCTGCATCGCCGATCTCAATCAAATTAAATTCTCCACATATGAGAAAACCACGTTGTCCTCATATTCCATGTGTTTTCTCACATCCTGCATATAGCCTTCATAAAATTTCAATATGAACAACGCTATTTCAGAAGTATTTGTTTGTTGTATTTTTCCGGTTGTAAAATTACAGACTTTGTATGAAATGCGCCATACCTAAATTTAGTGAAATTTGATCTATCTTCCCATCTTAGACCTCGTTCCTTACAGAATCTTTGATGCATGGACTTTTAAGAAATAAGTAGCTAAGAAAAATTCTGTTAACAGCGTCTTTTGTATAAGAGTCACTATAAAGGAAAACACGTTTTCCTGCAAGCATATCAACGTTCAGATTCAGGTTCAACGGTTCAGAGGTTGCGTTTACGCCGGCAAAATACCAGTCTTTGCTGTGTCTCCGGGCGAGTACAACATATTTTCCGGCATACCGTCAACCAGTCGCGTCTCATCCCATCCGCGCGGTAATGTGCAGCCGTGGAAGATAACCATCAGCCCGTATTCATTGGCATCCGACAGAATGTCCTCATAGAGCCTCATGGCCTCCTGCTTGTCCCCTCCGAAGAAATCAACCTTTATACCCTTGACGCCATTGTCTCGCATCCGATATAAGACGCAGCGGTCTTTGAGTCAATTTTCATCTTTTGCACGGATTCAAGTGTATGGGCAATCCGTGATGGATTGGTGAGTGAGCCGATTGCGCTACATAATGAAGTTGCCCGACGAGACAGAGCAAGGTCGTTTTTCACTTTGTTACGCTCTATAACATCGTCAATATAAGTCTTATCCCATAAAGACTGGAGATAGTTTATTTTTTGCTCGTTATCCTGATAGTGGATAAGCCGGGACATACCGTCAGAGCATGGCGGCAATCTGTTTTTCAACGGCAGTGCGTATAAAAGAATTGATTGAAACGCCTGCTTGTTTGGCAAGATATGCCACACGGGTATGGATTTCTGGAGTAAGGCGCACATTCAGCGAGCCGGAATAGCTTTTGTGGGGTTCGATGCCTTCTTCGGCGCAATAGGCAAGGTAATCATCCACCGCCTCATGAAAGGCGGTGGTGAGTTAGGCAACGCTTTCGCCCTCAAAGTTCACAAGTCCGTCGATACCTTCGATTTTACCGAAAAATACGCCGTCTGCCTCGCTGAATGCAACCGAACCGATAAAATCCTTATATTTCAATGTATTCATATCAGTCCTTCGTTTTTAAGATAATCATAAACCTGCTATATTGCAAATAGTTAAGTATCAAAAATTTTGTATTGCTGTCACCAATATTGCGATTTCTTTCCACTCGATTTTTTCTTCTTGGTCGTTAGTGATGACAAGGAGGTTGTCGCAGTGGAGTTCTTCGGCAGCTTCGGTGAGGGCATCGAGTTCGCGTTTGCGGGTTTTCTCGGAGGTCATATCGTAGCAGACCTGTATCAGTTGCTCTACTTTTGCACCTTTACGGGTGACGAAGTCAATCTCTTTGTCGTTGCGGGTACGGTAATAGAATAGCGTTTGACCGGGGATATAGCCACGACGCAAGAGTTCTACAAAGACTTGATTTTCCAACAGTCTGCCGAGGTTTTCACTTAGATTGAACGCTATGCTTTGCACAAAACCGTTGTCAACGACATATACCTTTTTCGGAGCCTTGTTCATCAGTTTCAACTTGTTGTTGAAGCGTGGCAAATAGAAGAATAGGTAAGGCTCGTTGAGATAGTCGCAGAATTTCTTTGTAGTCGCCACACTTGACATACCAAGTTCACCTGCAAGTTCGTTAGCAGAAATCGGATTGCAAAAATTTGACAACAGATAGGTGGCAAGGTTGTATAGGTCGGACGTGTTTCTTACGTTGTGACGCTGGGCGACATCTTTCAGCAGGATTGAATCAAACAGTGTGGAAAGATAGCTTTTGGTTATACTACGAGCCGGGATTGTTTCAGGATACCCGCCGTTTCGCATATAGTCATCAGCCAGCATTATTGCCTGTGCAGCCTGTTCCTCCCGGTCGGGGCTGATGTTTTTCCAACTCATGGTTTCTTCAAGGCTGAAAGGCAACATCTCAATCTGGAGATAACGCCCCGTTAGAACAGTCGCCATTTCACTGCTCAACATTTTTGCATTACTACCGGTTATTATCAAATTTTTTCCGCGACGGTAGAGTTTGCTTACCCACAAATCCCAATCCGGAAGATTCTGAATTTCATCGAGCAGCATGAAATCATAGTCGGGATAGACATCATCAAGTGCTGACATTGCCAAATCCTCGTCCCATTTTTCAAGCAATTGATTATCGTCAAAATTGAGGTATGCAAAATTCTTGCCTTGCAACATCAACAGAGCAAAAACAGATTTTCCTACGCGACGAGGACCGGTTATAAGTTTTATAAGCGGGTTCTGCAAAAGTTCATCAGCGTAATACTTGGTATGTCGTTGCTGATAAGGACGCGATAACAATTCGTCGCGCTCCATCCGCTGATTGAGTATCGTTGTTTTCATTACAGTCCGTTTTAGACTGCAAATATAGCGTTTTTTATTCAATTAAATCGTTGTATTGAATAAAATAGAACTTATTTTGTTCAGTGAACCATAAGGTGTTGACATTTTCAGATTATGTAAACTTTTTGCCTGAAAAAATGATATGCACCGGAAAAATCCGCTGACCCATTTTTTGTGGTTTAGGCAAAAATAAAAATCACTGAAAATGCTTGATTTTCAGTGATTTTCCACTTTTGGTGATTTTTATTAGTGACCCCGGTGGTTTCGGGGTTATAACTTTCAATGCGCTGAGTTACAAAGATTTAGAGAAGTAGTAGAGAGCCGACTCACTAATGACTCATTCTGCTATTTCAATGTTCTTCTCCGAAATAATATTTCGGTATTGCAAAGTTAATACTTTATCTCCAATTATCAATGAGCCAAAGCGTTAAAAATACCTTTTACTCACGATAAGATAATTTTTCAGGCTCACGGTTCAAAATGCCATATCTAAGTATTTCATTGAAAGATGGCATGCGCCGACTCACGGTAGAATTATGCCCTTTAATTACTCTTGGTAATTAAAATTTGAAGAAGTCACACCATACGAATCTTATGTGCATTATCTAATCTTCTATGGCAATATGATACCATTCCGAGTATTTCCAAGGCATCTTGCTCTGTTATATTCCAGCTATATTTAGGCTCATGTGCTTCCGTATTACGGAACATTCCGCACAAACCTTTAAGTAAGTTACAAAATCCTTTGTGTTCATCTTTTTCAGATGGAGATGTGTAGTTGTTAATTATCAAGATTGGGTTTGCACTAAAAACTTGTTCTATCAATGTCACTCCATCAGTAGTTAATCCAGATAAATCTTTAATTCTCTGAAATAACCCTTTATGGGCTTCAAATACTGAATGGAAATAGTTATTTGTAAGCAGTTCAGGTAAGCAATATTTGAATATTTCTTTATGTGTGTTCCGATATTCTAACTGTTTTTTCAAAGTCTTAGCACGTTGTTCTGCATCTGTAACTGTCTTTGATCGCACACACTCATAAATTCGACCATCATCTCTTATTTCAAATCCAACAAAAGACAATATAGCACTAACATTATTAAGTATATCGTGATAATGACTGGACTTTGTAATATATGACGCAGGTTCTAATACAAGTTTTATAAAATTCATGATTTGATTAGAGCAATTCTTGTCATTCTGATAACGGGCAAAAGCATTATAAATGCGCTTCCATTTCGTTGAAAGTTCTATTTGATCTGTAAGAGAAACCTGTTCTAACATTAATGGCAACTGAGATCCTGTTACTTCCTCTCCTAATAGTTTTGCCAACTGTTCCAGTTGACCTCTTGAAAAACAAGGCGCTATCATATTATCTTAGTTTTTCTTTTATGATTAACCAATGCCGATTTAATACGGCAGACATATTCCTTGTGGCTTTCATTCGCTGTGATTTTTGGTATCTCAATATTAAAATGAGTAGCCCATATATTAGCGCTAAATCCAATTATTCGGTAGAGTAGTGAGTTAGGATTCTCCTTTAGTGAGCCATCGGCAAATTGCAGTGCATATTCAATTCTATCATCAATATCTGGATAACTCGTTGCTGTAAGCGTTGGATTGATAAATGCGGATGAAATAAGAGCTAAAATAATACCTGCAAAAATCGTATTCTCGTTTTTTGTTTCCTCTCCCCATTTTTTTAGGTGAAGGATGGCATGTTTATCTGCATCAAGTTCATTGAATGGAGTATCCTCATCGTGTTCAAATATGAAATGTCCAAACTCATGATGTAAAATATATGTTAGCCCAGCAATTGTCATAGAATCTGAAAAGTCCGTATATTTATTGGGCCTTGATGTGTTGGGAAACCGAAAAAGTGTACCACGAGATGCTGCCATATACTTTTTATCATTATCATTTGGTAAAAGCATCTTTAATGCTTCAGACAGCATTTCACCAGCCTCTCTGCAATAAGCTTCAGCTTCTTCTTTTGAAATTGAGGCTTCTCCTTCAACGCTATCTGTAAGAATTAAGCAGCAATCGTTAATTACTAAAAAGGCGTAACAGATGAGATAAAGAAACTCACAGTAATTATCATTTATTTCTATGATATTTTCTCCAGTTAATGAAGCCGGCTGCCCTACTGGAGCATCATTAAGCACATATTTAATACCTTTTTTTAATCCATTATCAATAGCTTGTATGTGAGTATTATCGCTCACTACTATATGAAATAGAGATAAAACTCTGTCCATTATATGACCGACCGGAAAATGAAGCATCTGATTGTTCTGTTGCATATTTTATCCTATTTCTCGCATTTAGTTATTTCTTCAGTAAACAGATGAACGGTCGAGGACGGGTTGGCATAAACCTCTTTACCTTTGGCGCGTGCCGCAGCATCACTTATGTTCTCAATCAGTATTCTTTTCATCGCCGTTGAAAATTCTCCTTTGGAATAAGCCGGATCTTTGCTTCTCAAAAGAGCCAGACACTCTGATGACGATATTTCACGGTTGACATCAGCATAGTGCAGCAGAAACCAATATTCTATACAAGGATTGGAAAGCAGAAGTATGGCATCCTTTATCTTTGACAGATGAGAGAGCATACCGGGCACATCAAGGTCGAACATCAGAAATGTCTTGTCGGCTGATGTTGTAAACCTCTCCCTTTTGCATCTGTCGATATACGGCTGGGATATATTGGAATCGCTCACTCTTGCAATGATTTCAACCGGCACACGAAAACTGCGGCGCAGCAAATCAACGTATGCCGCCTCTGTTTTCCCTTCGCAGAAAACGAAGAATGTCGGATTCATTTTCTTGCCTCTCGGCTGTTTCGCTTTTCGTGCCATAGTCAGATGTTTTCAAATTCGTTGACATAAGGCACGGCATCGAAACGTCCCTGAAGATATGCTTTCTCCAGATCCATCTTCTCGCGGAAGTCCTTGTAATCAAAAAGTGAATAAAGGTCACTGGAGCCGTCATCGCGCTTGTTCACAAAGAAAATCTGGTCTTTGCGGAAGCGTGTCATGTCAAGCAGATGGGTGTTGTGCGTCGTAAATATAAGCTGCGCCGACCTGCTGTTGTGGAACAGGTTGATGAGATACTCGACAAGCCGGGTGTGCAGGCTCGTTTCCACTTCGTCAAGAAACATTGTCTTATTATTGCGGACAACATCCATTACCGTGAGCATTATCCTGAACAATATTTTTGTACCTTCTGACTCTTCCGTATTGAAGTCAAACGGAAGTGAAGGATTGCGGCGATGGAATGTCGTCAGTTCGCCGTCTTTGTATGAAAACTCCACAATGTCGCTGTCGGCAGCTTTAAGGACACGAAGAACCGCATCCTTGTTATCTCCGAGGAATCTGTCTGTCACCGCTGATGTATTGCCGCGATAACTGAATATAAGCTGTTCGTTGAACCATCGGTATATCTCCTTTGCTTTGTCACGATCCATCTGGCTTGCACGCGACAGGAAAAGCGTTTTGCGTGAGGTGTTCGACGCCACATCCATCGGACGGCGTATTACGGTCGTAAACTCATATTTCTCCTTCTTTCCCCCGGATTTACGTTCATCACGGGAGAATATCAGAGCCTTGCGCCCTTTGGGATAATAGTACAGGCTTTCGGTAATGATTTCCTCACGGGTGCAGGAAAAAGAATATTCGTGTTCTATCTCGTTGACGATAAAACGTATGTAGAACTCACTCGGAGCATCATCTCCGCCAAATTTGAAAGGCTTGAAACCGAAACTGTCACCCTCATTATAGTTGTGAGAATCCAGAATCATATCCACCGCAGCCTTGACAGCCTTGATTATGTTGCTTTTGCCTGATGCGTTTGCTCCGTATATCGCAATAGTCTTCAAAAGCCGTTCTCCGCCGACGCTGAATGTGTTTTCGGCAAGGGCGCGGGCTTCTTTTGTCTGTATATTGGCAGCCTGTAAGTCAAGCGTTATTTTCTCGTTAATCGAGAAAAAGTTGGTGAGAGCGATTTCTAATACCATTTCAAATGCTGTATTTGGAATTATTTTGCAAATATAACACTTTGATTCGGATTATGGACTATTCAGCCAAGAAAAAAATCAATGTTGTTTGTTCGCCACTGCGAAAACTGCGAGAGGCGTGGCTGCTCACGGTATTGTCGTCGGCTATGCCGTCGGAGTGTGACGGCGAAGCAGGCTTCACTGACACCCTCCGACCGCACACCGACTATGGGAGCCGGCTGAACACCGGCTGCCTCATACGCCTTGTGAGATTGCGACAGGGATGTCGCACACACAAGACTTCTAATCGACAGCCCGTGTTCTTAACGCCTGCTCATTGATAAGGAATTTGAGCCGCCTCGCCACTCTCCGTTTGTTACGGCCCACGGCGGCAAAGAATGTTTCGGTGCCGATCCCTCCATAAATTCCGGGGTCGTCCCCGACACATACATTGCCTTATACCGGGGCTGTCATAGCGGTTTCTAATGAAAGTATAGACATTATCATCGGTGAGAGAGTATGACATACATTAGCTTCGGGCATATTTATGGACATTGCTATTATCTTACGGATAGCATTTCTTGTATGTCTGCCGTTCAGTGTCACCCACCGGGGCGTTGCCAGCTCTATGTTTATCGCGGATAATAATCGGGGTTCAAAGTCTGTTCGCTCGGAGTTGATGAACACGCCGGGACGGGGTATTCTATTGCATTTGCCTGAAAAAATCTCCACAGCTCCCCTTGGTCGGTAGTATTTTTTCCGGCAAGTGCAGAACACCCCTTTTCTCCCGTCGTGCAAGTGTGTCAACGAGCGAAAAAACTTCAAACAGCGATTATACGCATTAAAAAAAAATATCGCCTTATGACACTGAACGACAGACATATCAACAAAACGAGCTTCACTCCTTCTCCAGCTCATACCGCATTAAAAAAGGCGGCAAGAGTGATAGGGATTATGGCAGGTCTGATTGTCGGAGTGCTTCTTTGGGCGATACTGAAACCAATTTGCCGAGGTGTTGGGTGGATAATCTCAATCCTAACGGCAGCAGGGATAATCTATTGGATAACGACACTCTAAAACATTTACGACTATGGCAACGAACACAATGAAAGGAACACAAGCGTTCCAAGACACAATCGCCCAATACCTTATGGCAAGGGCGGAAAACGACCCTCTCGTAGCGGTCAGGCTGGCAAATCCCTCCAAGACGATGGAGCAGTGTTGCGCCTATATCATCGGAGAGGTCAAGAAAAGCGGTTGTTGCGGTTTTACCGACGATGAAATCTTCGGTTGGGCAATGCACTTTTGGGATGAGCCGGAAATCGAGGTAAGCAATACAGCCACCAACTGCCAAGTGGTAGTAAACCATACGGTAGAACTGACAGAGGAAGAAAAGGAACAGGCACGGCAGGACGCCATCAACAAACTCCGTGATGAGGAAATGGCTAAAATGCGCAGACCCAAGACCACCGAAAAGAAAACCACCGAGAACAATCCCCAAATCGCACAACCCAGTCTTTTTGACCTCTAAAACATTACGGCTATGAAACCGAGAACTAAATTTGAACAAGCGGTAATCGCACAGAGTGGGCATCTTCGCCCACTCGCCACCGCACCACGCCGTTGGGCGTTCCGAAATACAATCAATCACTATGCTTTCCGACTACCGAAAGGTCGCACCACTTGTATGGATTGCGGACACTCGTGGCTGATGTCGGAGGCATCCGAGAAATGCACCTGCCCCAACTGCAAGGCTAAACTTGAGGTCAAGGAAACTTATGTACGCAAATGTCAGCAGAAATCCTTTCTCAATGTAATAGACACCTGCGGGGAGTATCAGTTATTGCGAATGTTCCTTATGGTGGTGGAAATGCGCAAAGGCTTCAAGGCTTCGCCCGCCTTTTTGGAAATCGGTCAGTATTGGATTGCTCCCAACGGCAAGACGGTACTTGTGGCGATACAGCGTACAATGGGCTGGTATCTTGACTGCTTCGCCTTCGGCTCTCCTATGGAGATAAGAAAGGACAACGACACCTACCGCCACATATCCGACCAATATCTCTATCCGAGGTTCAAGGTTATTCCGGCTCTCACAAGAAACGGATTTAAGGGCGATTTTCACGGAATAGCACCGGTAAATCTTTTCTCAATGCTCCTGTCCTCGCCACAAGCCGAGACACTGCTGAAGGAAGGCAACATAGGTATGCTCAAATATATGGCACGAAACACCGCAGAGGTAAAGCACTTTTGGGCATCGTATATCATCGCCAAGCGTCACGGATATGATATTCCAGACCTTTCAACGTGGTATGACTACCTGCGTATGCTGGAGCGTTTCGGCAGGGATACCCGTTCTCCAAAACTCATCGCCCCTTCCAATCTATTTGACGCACACGATGAATATGTGAGGAAAACCAATATCCAAAGGGAGAAGGAGCGCAGGGAGGCTGACCGCAAAAAGGCTATGGAGAAAGAAGCCAAGTTCAAGGAACTCAAAGGTCGCTTCATAGGTCTTGTGTTCACAGACAACGAGATAGAAATCAAGACCCTTGACAGCGTTGACGAATATTATATGGAAGGCAACACACAGCATATATGTGTCGGGAGCGCCCAATACTATCTGAAAGCCGAGAGCCTTGTATTCTCCGCCCGTATAGACGGCAGGATTGTGGCAACCATCGAGATAGACCTAAAGACGCTCAAAGTGATACAATGCCGAGCAGCCTGCAACAAGGACAGCGAATATCGGGAGCGTATTGAAAAGGCTATCGCAAGCCACCGAAAGGAAATCAGAGCGAGAATGACCGCCTAAATGTTTAATCCGACTACCGCCCGAAATATGGCGGTAGTCATAACCCCCACTGATTATGAACGTAACATTTGAACACCCGACTATCGTCTTTGATGATAAGATAGCCGAAATCATCATAGAGTTTGTAAACCATATTCTCTATGCCGACAGCGAGGAAACGCTACGACAGATAGTTGCCGACTTTGCCGACAAGTACGACCTTGACCGATACTTCGTCTATGGCTACGGCAGTCACCACCTATGGCTGAAACAAAGAAAGATAACCAACCCCGATATAACATTTGAATATCGAATATTGATTGTAGAATACTAAAACCACGATACTATGACAACGAAAATGACCGCCAACGGAGTAAGCACAACCACCACTCCCGGCACTGAACAACCTTTAGCTCGCCGACCGTATGGGAGGCAATACGAGGTGTTTTACACCGGCTACCCCCCACGGCGTAAGCATTACCAATACGACTATCGCCACACCGACGGAGAATTGTTCTCCTGTGTGGCTGGAACACTCAAAGAGTGCAGACAACGCCGTGATGAATGGCTCAACAAGAAAAACAACAACTCAAAATGACATAACTATGGATAATCTGATTGCAAAAACGATACTCCTGCAAATCGGAGGACACCGCTTCGCCGCCATGACGGGAAGCCACGACTTCATCAATCTCGTCAACGGATTGAGAATGAGCCTCAGCCGTAACAAGACATCGGCGAACCGCCTTGAAATCATCTATGACGAGGGCGCAGACCTCTACAACGTGAGGTTTTACCGTCAGTCCATGAACCACAAGACGTTTGAGGTAACGACAAAGGACATTGAGAAGATTGAAGGGGTCTATTGCGATATGCTGGAGGACATCTTCACCGATGTTACGGGTCTATACACTCACTTTTGAAAAGATATTTGCCAAGTCGTAATATAGCAGGCTGGACGACCTCGTGATGAAGTCGCCCAGCCTATTTTTCGCTAAAAATTTCGGCCGCCAAAAGGCGGCGTTTGGCAGGTTTCAATCTTTGGCATAATTTTTGCAGTATAATATTTAGCTGGGGTCTGATTCTCACCCAGACGCATCGGCAACAGATAAGCGACTATCGGGAGGTGAGTTTAAGTGTTTCCCGACTGGTAGATGGATTTTAACTCAAACCAAATGTTCTATGAAAAAAAGAATGATGGTGGATGTTAAAGTCGATGTCGCTGAGACGATATACGCAATAGCGTCCCTGATTATGGTTCTCGCTTTGATTTTTGCGTAAGAGCGACAAGGGCGTGATGGGATTCCCATCACGCTCCAATTTTTATTGAATAAACAATACAATCCACTCGGTTATTCGGCGTTGGTGGAGTTGCTTGTGAAATTTGCCTTTATAGCGGCAGTGGGCGGTGTAGGCTTTGAAGATGTCGCGGTTGCCGGCTTTTAGCCTTTTAAGGACGGTGCTTTTGTTGACGACACCGGGGCCGCAGTTGTAGGCGAGGCACGCCAATAAGATAGAATCCTTGCCGTACTGAGAATACAAGGCGCAGAACTTTCGGAGGTCTTTTCGCAACAGTGCGTCTGCCTGTCTTTCAGTGAGCTGCACGCCACGGCGGTAAGGTTCTCCCGGCTGGACTTGGTGGCCGTAGCCCACATAGGGCCAGTGTTTCGGTTTGTGGAGCGTCTCAAACCTTTTTATTATCAGCACTGCACGTTCAAACGGCGGCAGCTCCATAATAGACCTGTTCTTTCTCTGCTCCGCTCCGAAAGCGCGGGGCGATGAGGCGTTGGCGGCGGGCGTTGCCGCCACAAGGGTCAGCAACGCCACGAAGAATAGCATCAGTTTTTTCATCGGATAACGGGCGTTACAGGGCCGACAACCGGACCGA
>OKSX01000232.1_pt1 | contig 40634 bp, 24 predicted proteins | sample 1606391 | NCBI WGS metagenome assembly OKSX01 (sample SAMEA3879578, study PRJEB24766) | human gut metagenome | biome: human-associated habitat; feature: feces | place: USA | collected 1985/1987
CGTCTTGGCTGTAATAGGCTTTTTATCCAATAATGTCATCAGAACTCCCGGATTCAAAGGGAGGCTGATGTTTTTTGAGCTGTGCCGATCGTTCGGCTTATCTTCATTCTTCAAAGTATCGATAACTGCGAAGTTGGCTTGAATGGCCCGGCCTTGTTCGTCTTGGAAGATCTTGATCCGTTCATATTTAAACCAATCTTCTTTGGTTCCGTCTTTGTGTACGGCAATACCAGGCATATAAGCTTCTCCCGGGTCTGTTACCCATTTGACACCGTCTTTAGAACGCAGATAAAAAGCGACGCGTCCCAACCAGTCATTGACAATGGCATGATATTGAACGGAATCTCTCCATACGACAGGATCTTCGAATTCTCCTTCCACCGGTGGATAAATTCGTTGGTCGCTGATCTGGTTATAGGTTGATAATCCGTCCTGGCTGATCCATACACCGCCTCCACGACAAACCATCAGATACGAACCATCTTCTCGCTGTGTAAAGGTAAGGTTGGATAATCCTTCAATGATTTTCCGGTCGCGAGGATCAAAATCGAATGTATGTTTTGTCCACGGGCCGTTCAGATTGTCTGATAAGTAATAATGATCAATCACATAAATCACATATTTTCCTGACCGTGTTTTGAATGCCTCCGGATTATGCCCTGGACCGATCGTATCCTGAATGTGATACGGACCGAAACGATTATCAGAAGTTGTATGATAAACAATGGAACGAGGCCATTCGTGATGTCCTTTGGGAGAATCTTCCCGCCAGCCACAAACGAACAGATGATATTTTCCATCTTCACCTTTCAATATATTTCCACCCCAATAAGAGCGGATACGATCTTCTATACCATTGTCAATAAAGCGGGGAACAACTTCCTTTGCTCCCCATGTATCAGCAGATAGTTTTCCGTCGGGCATGGGTTGAAAGCGGTCGGCAAAACGTCCGCCTTTTACTAATTGGCTCCATGAAGCCGGTCTTTCTCGTTCTGTAATCTGGGCCATTACCATTGTACTGGTACTCAAAAGAGCCAGCATACATCCTATCCATTTTTTCATACATCAGCTGTTTTTATAAGTTACGTTTTCCATGATTTCCGGTTGTTTTGAATAAGTCCACTGTGAGTGAACGCTTACATAAACAATCCAATGCAAATAAAGGAGTTATTTCCCTTTGTGTTTATAACAAAACAGTGGAATAGTAACACAATTTCGATATTTATTGCTCAATATGTACCGAATGGATACCGGCTCCTTGCAATGTTATAGTCTTTTCCTGACCGGAAACGGCTTGCATACATTGTAGCTGATCATCTCCGGTTGTCTGAACCTGAATGTCCCAACCGGAGGAAGTTGGCTGTATGGATAGAATATCTGTTGTATTGGCCTCAGGACGTACGGCCAGGCCGGCTGCACAATGAATATTCTCTACATGATAACGGCGGACCGGAACCATAAACTTCTTGTCGCCATAGCAGAATTCTGCCTTCACCTCGTCTGAATCACTTTTCCAGTCTGTATTCAGAAGAAGAAGGGTACGGCGATTTCCTTCATCCCATACCGTAAAACCGACATGCGGCGAAGCGGCGATCCAACCTTTTTCGGGTTCTTCCTGAATAGATGAGGCGGCTAAGGTGTGCATGGTCTCTTCGTATGCGGAAACCAACGAGGATGCTATGGGATAATCCGGAGTGGCAAAGTAGATAATCCGGCCATTTCCGTATGGAATTTCATGTTTGCCTGTCATCGACCGATAGTCGTCTCCCAACATTTCCCGGATGATCTGGTCGTTCTCGGGGAATCGGGTGGGCTGGTCCGGTTGCAGTTCGGCATTCAGGTGAGTAGCCGACAGCAGCAAGGTCCCTCCGTCGAAGACATACTTTTGGATTCTTCGGAAATCATTCTCGTCGTAGGTGTTCCAGCCTAAAAAGAGCATGAGCTTGTAACGGTTCATGACATCCTGTGGAGCTTCTACCGGCAGTAAATCAACCGGTCCGTAAGGAGTTGAGGTAAACCATCCGTCCGGTCCGCAGGCATTGACTGTATTCTCCGGGAAGAATACCCGCAGCAAGTCAAAGCTTTCACAGGCCTGGTTGAATTTCCATTTGTCTCCGTCTTGCGACCAGACAGATCCGCGGACAAACGACTTCCAGGCGTCATTCCGTCCTTGGATAACAGCTATCCGGCTTTGTAGATCGCCCCGACGTGTATGCGTCTCGATGTAATCGAGGATCTGGTGTTGGGCGAACAGATGGGCTTTGCCGGATTCCGAATACCGGTCGTTGGCATATTCATCAGTCCACAAGGCTTCTTCGGTATTGATATGGGATGAGCCATGCATATAGGCAACGGCCAGTGACATATAATGGCGCAACGCATGCTTCGGATCGGTAAACGGGAAAGATCCCCATTGCATGGCGTGTAATGAACCGTAAAGCGGACGGTTGTATGCCCGGGATGCTCCTCGTAGAGAAGACAGGATGATTTCTTCCGGTCCATACATTTGTTCGGCTCCCAGCCATTCGTATCCGGCCTGATAGAAGTAACGGAACAGAGACGACGGACCGGTGTGGCGTGTACTTTCTCCTTTTGAATATCGCAGGTTGGCAACGAACTGACGGGCTCCGTCGGCCATATCGGTTATGCCTTGCGGATCGTAATGGATAAAGGTGCCATGGTCGGTATAGATCGGACGGTGTTTGGCAAAGATGCCACCGTAAGGACGGGTGCGGGCGGCCATATCCGAGAACAAACCTTGGTATTTGAAATGCTGCCAGTAGTAATATCCACCATCGTTCTCGTGTGCCTGCTTCCCTTTGAACTGGGGCGAAGCCAACGTTTCTAACGACGGATTGATACGGCTTCCGGCCAATGTCCGGCCTTCTACTTGCCAGGCATACGGTATCTTCAGCTGACTGAGCAATTGGGTATAATGACGGATGATTTCCGGATCGGCTATCCGGAATCCGCTCCATTGATAAGACGGACGGAACTGGTACCAGTTTCCGACACGCTGACTGATATACCATTTGAAGAAGTAGTCGTAAGGCACGTATTGTTTGTCGATATAGATCTCATCTCCCGATGAAAGATAGATGGATTCGGTTGCCTTGTCGATCACTTGCCGGACTTGTACCTCTTCTTTCCGGTTTCCGTCGTCGAAGCATAACGAGATGGGGTGTCCGGCTGTTTCGGCACGGAATTCAACGACATGCAGCCCTTCTTCTTCGAAGACATACGTCTGTTCTTTCGGACTGGCTGCTCCGCTGGCTTGCACGTGCAAGGAGACCTGAGGACGGTTGGTTTCGACCAATACTCCAAACGCTGTCTGTTTGGTTACGTATTTGGGGACGGAGATGACTTCGTAGTCGCGGGCATATTCTTCGATTACTTCCAGCCGTTGCAAGGCATACGGATAGGATGCCCGATGAGGCTCTTTGAGTAAAGAGAGCTTCAGGTTTCCGTTCCCTTGCAGGGAGTCGGGTAAGGGAATATAGAAGTCGGCTACGTTGGAAGCCCGGTCGAACATATTTCCCTGGAAGATCGTCTTTCCGTTGAACTCCAGTTTCCACATCGGCCAGCTACGAGTGGCCAGGTTCACTCCCACCCAGTAATTGAAGTCGTCGGTTTTCTGGGCAAATTGGGTGAATGGAATGGAACAGACCTGTTTCTTTCCCTGTGTCAGCCGGGGAGCTTCTACCCAACAGGCTCCGCTGAAGTGAGTGCCACCGATACGGATCAGCGCACAGGCAACAGGGCGATTCAACTGAAAAGTATTTGAAACGGTCTGTTGTTTGCTGGTTCCTTCCGGGATAGGCATGTACAGAACCGAATCCGGCTGGTCATAAATATCGTCTGCTGCCCGTCCGGCTTTCGGATAAAACAATTCGATTTCCAGACCAAAGTCACCGTCCGGAGAAACTGTCAGGTCTTGTTTCCTGACAACCGGGATGGTTACCGTCAGTTCTCCAGGTTTCAATAGCGAACCACTGATCCGATAATAGGCATGTCGTTCAAACGGATCATTATCTCCTTTAAAATACAACGAATACCGGTCTTTCTTCCGAATGATTGAATCCAGGTTATCGTCAATATAGAATTCCGATCTTCTGAACATTTCTTCTCCTCTGCTTTCGAAGGGAGCCGGCATCTGGATACCGCCTACAACACGCAGAAACTTCCGGGTCGGAATCGAACCTTGTCCGATCTGTACGGTTTGTGTAATTCCCTGGTCCGGTTGAAGCAGATACGCTTCCTGTCCTTTTTCGGGGGTAAAGACAACGGTCCGGATTTCTTTCCAGGAGGTATCAGCCTTGACTGCGAATGAAGAGAAAAAGCTAAGACTGAAGAAAAGGATGAATATGTTTTTCATAAATGTCTGTTTTTTGAGTTATATCTTAATTCCATTATATACCCGGGCCAGATAAGCAATGTTTTTATCATCACCGGTAAACGATTCCAGCGGCTTGGACAGGTAATGCGAGACTGGAGGCAGCAAAGATCCTATTTGTGGCTTGGTAAATCCATACAGGCCGATGTTCTTTTCCAATGCCTGAGGAACTATCTGAGAAGGATCCTGATTGTTCCATAGCGCCAAACAAGTCATCAACCGGGTAGATGGGCCTACCAGCGGACGGATTTTCTCGACATCTTCGATACTTCCTGCTTCATTCATGAAAATATCAGCCTGTTTAAACATCGACGAGCCAACCAGATCCTGACTGGTCACCTGGCAACAGGTAACCCATATCTTGCATTTCGGGTTTCCTCTCTTGGCTGCTGTATAGATCGTATTCCAACACCGTTCGACCGCCCGGCGTCTGAACGTCTGTATATGGGCAGCATCCAGCTGTTCTATACACGGAAACGCTTCTCCCATCAATTCTTCGTACATCTCTTTCTCGCAATCGAGCCATTTCAAAGGCGGATAAGGCTCCATGGTTGCTCCCGGATTCCAGATCCAATCTACCATAAACCCATCCATTCCGGACTTTTTCACGGCATCTGTAATCGAATTTCCCAAATAAGTCAGATAAGCCCGGGTAAACGGGATATGCGGGGCGGAAGGTGTCCCATAACTCAAATCCGGATGATCCAATCCCCATTTGGTATTGGCTCCGGCACAAAAGTATCCGAATACTTCCATACCCCGTTCATGTCCCAGGCGGACCATCTCCGGCAGGAAGTCGTATTTTAATCCCGGTTGTTCGGGGACAAACCCATGCTTATACCAGGCATATCCGTTGCACGAAACGGCGAACGTCTGGATGGTTGTACATCCCATATCGGCATACCATTGAATATGTTCTTTCGGATCCGCATCAGCCCATGTACCCGGAGCCGGAAACGCATTGATTCCTCCCTCCTCCCAATTGAAGTCGATATTAAAAGCCTGTAGAGGTTTCTTCTTTTCTGATTGACACGACGGCAGAAACGGATGGACAGCCATCAACATACTTCCTGCCATTAAACGTTTGATGAAATCGCGCTTATTCATAAGCTACTATGTTTTTATGGATTAAATCTTGCGGATAAAGATAATGTTTTTTGGGGAATTGATGAAGTGTTCATGTAAACAACTTAACAACTAATAGTTACCCAAGGTAAATTATCATTTTCTCCATTAATATTTATTTGATTCACCAAAGTGAATTAATTAATTCACAAATATGATTTAATTAATTTACCAATATAAATTGATTGCATCACATTAGTGAATCAAATAATATATACCTGTTTTTTCAAGAGTTTTATACGAGAATAATATGAGTTTATGTTGTTCCCGATAGATTATAAATAATAAGTTGTATAATTCTTCTATATCGAGGTTATGATATATAGAATATTAAAAAGCATCCAAATATTCTAGTCCTCGTTTAAAAGATTCTGTAAATATGTTTTTGTTTGAATAATATAATCTTTATGATCTCCATTTAATTCGCATTCAATGGTTAATGAGCCCTCAAAATTTTGTCTTTTTAATTCTTTAATAACTGCAGGAAAATTGACATCTCCTGTAGGAATACTAACTTCTTCTCCAAGTTCGTAAGGGTTATTTGGATCAGGATATTTACCATCTTTAGCATGAACTTCTTTTATTAGATTACCAAAAATTCTCACGGCATCTACTGCATTTGCTTTTCCATACATTAAAAGGTTCGCTAGGTCACAATTAATATATATGTTATCAAATCCTATATCTTTAATTGCCCGGACTAATGTGATGGGAGTTTCCTGTCCAGTTTCAAAATAAATCATAATATTTTTGTTTTTAGCATATTGAGCTAATATCTGCATTGTATGGACAAAGTTTTTATATAATTCGGAAGACGGATCTTCTGGGATAAAACCAAAATGAGAATGTATGGCTGGTATATTTGCCAGAGCACAGAAATCAATCATCTTTTTGTATTCAATCATTTTTTCTTCTCTTTCTTTTTGGGGTACTAATCCAATGGTTGAAGGTCCGTCTTTAAAATTCCATGTACTATATTTGCCTGGTACACCAATAACGGTCGTTACTTTAATATTATACTTTTTTGAAGCCTTTTGTAATCTTTCAGCAAATGCTGGATCAAATTTATTATTATAGGCTAATTGGCAAGTTTCAAATCCGAGCTCCCGTAATTCCGCAAAACTTTTGTCAATGTTTTCAGAATTATATTGAATAACTCCTATTGAAATCTTATTCTTTGCATGAGTACCATAAATATGTGTACATATGGCAATTAAAAAAAATAATACTTTTCTCATATTAATTGATTATTAAATTCATGATTTTAGTTGTAAAACTTCATAAGCATAACGTGCATAATGCCCTTGCAGACCTTGAGCATATTGTTCCAGTACCTTTTGGCCTGTTCCATCTTTATCTCCGCATAAATACAAGGCTCTGGCCAAGTGTAATTCTTTTAATGCCAGATTTCGGGTTGATACATCAATATCTCCTGGGACAACATCAGTACAAGCTTCCCTGTATGATTCTATGGAATGTCCTCGAACTCCCGGTGTCGTTAACATTTGATATAGTACAGGAACAGAATCTTTACTTTTTATGGACTCTGTAGCCATTGATATTGCTCTAAAATGAGAGAAGTAATCTTCTGGAGACAATTGTTCTGCCATTTTTAAGATAACTGGTAGATATTGGGCTGCTTTGCTTTTCCCTAAAGCCATAATTAAAGCATCTAATGGGCTTAAACTCATTCCGAATTGATGCATTCCTGTATAATGCCAACCCTGATCCCAATGTCCTTGCTGTTGTATTGCATTGGCCAGAAATTCAGCAGCAGAACTATCTCCTAAGATACATAATATACTTCCTAAAATAACCTTTTCCTGGTCAATTTTTGTCTGAGAAAGCTTTTGCTTTATGAATTTAATACAGCGTGTCGGATCAGTCAGTAATATTTCCAATCCTTTATAATTATCTGTTACGTTATCCGCGGCCTTACGCATTTCAGCATTACTAAATGCCTTAAAGTTCTTGTCAGTTAAAACCCTCTCAGGCAAATTCCCTATTTTTACCAAGTGCTTTTGGATAGCTTTTATGTCAATAGTACGAAGTGTCTTTCCTTTTTTTACACATTGTGCAGACAAATACCCAACTGCGTAACCTTGATTTTGAAGACAAGGTTGCATCCGGATTACAGGCATGGCATCCCGACTTGCACTTGCTCCTAATCCTGTAGTCAATATTCCTTCTATTCCTTTAGGAAGAAGGCTTCTGAGAGGAACATCAGCATTGTAGATTACATGCCGTTTCATTGGAGGAGATAGTATAAAATAGGGATCAACAATCATTCCGTGAGTGTCAAAAGAACTTTGATGGAATGAAATTGTATCGGCATAGCGACGATGATTCAGTACATCATAGACGGAAACAATATATTCTCCAATGACTCTTCTACGTTCTCTCGTTTGAGGTATTTTTACAATGTCATAGTTCCCGGCCATTTTTATTTTAGCCTGTACAAAAGTTCTTGATACATCTAAAATGTCTGTATCATCAATAAACAACCAGTCATTATTGTTATATGAATCTCCTAAGTTACGCATACCAGCACCGGCACCTTGTATGGCAAGTGTTTTAGCTCCCGTATATTCATATTTGGCACCTGCTGCGATAGCTATATCTGCGCTACCTGTACTGTCAATCAGAACTTTTGATAAGATAATACCTCGCCCAAAAGGAGTGGTTATCACAACTCCCTTTACTGTATTGTTCTCAACTAAAGCTCCACAACCTAATACGCCAAACCATAGTTTACCTCCAGCATTTAATAACTCTTTCCGGTACCATTCCATTTTCCAATCTGATACACTTCGATGTTTCCAGTCTTTTTCTTGCCGAGGATGACTAGAAGGAGCCATATTGTGAACGCCTTCATCAATGACAGAAGTAAATCCTTCCCGGAAACCATCCCAGTAGCAGCCAATTAAACCTAAAGTGCCTAAACCTCCCAATCCATGTAAGTATTCAAGAACGATAGTTTTAACACCTTGTTTAGCTGCAGAAATTCCTGCGGAAGCCCCAGCTGTTCCTCCTCCTAAAATGACAACATCATATTCACCTAAAATAGGTAGTGCAGAAACATCAGAGGGTACAAATTCCTTTTGTACAATTGGCCGTAAAGGAGACAGGTTTTCTCCAATAGAACCTAAATTTAATGCTTCGATTTTTTTTGAATAAACTTGACATTTGTTTGATACTTGAATTTTATTTTTCCTTAAGGCAATCTGTTCTCCTAAAAGTTCCCCCAACCACATGGCTTGTATCGGTCTCATGATTTTTTCTGCACAATCTCTTGATATTCCAGCACAAGGACCTAATATCCATAAATTCGATATGCCTTTGGGTCGAAATGCATCTAAAGGATATTGACGAACGGATGAGGAATTATTTTGATAATAATTCTCACAGATGACATTTTCATCAGGTATATACCACAACAGATCAGAACTGTCTACTTGATCTGGATCCCAGGTTTTAGAACGTAACAACTGTTCAATTTCCATTAAAGATTCATACGTATGAGAAGATAGGTTGTTTCGGTACTTATATCTGATTATAGGATATTTTTCCCCTTTTGATAGTGCGGATTCTTTAAGAGTCTCAGATGAGAAGAAGTCTGGTTCTTCTTTGACTTTATTACCGACAACGGTGTAATAATAGTCAATAAATCCTTTGCCTTTTTGTTCACGTGGCAGATCTAATATTAAAGAAACTATACTATCTTGTGTAGTATCAATAATCATTTTACTTCGGATAGCCTGACGTCCTGATCTGTTTACAATAACTACTCCTCTCAGCAAAGATGATGATTCAACAAGGACATCTGAAACATAGCTACTATACAGAAACTTAACATCATTATCTATCAACTCTTTTTCTAATATCGTTTTGTCAGATAATGGGCAAAAGTCTTTTCTTCCAAAAAAGAGTTTTCTTGATAGTGCAGTGTGTAATGTCTCCCCTTCTTGAACGTCACATAAGAATGATCCACAAATATCATCGCCTAAATAAGGTAATGAAGCTATTAGAAACACACTACATCCGTTTTTTGAAGCATGTGTAGCAGCTGCAACAGCTCTTGAACTTCCCCCTATTACAATTAGGTCAACATCAGCTATTAGAGGAATCTCTTTTTTTTGTTCCAGACAATAGTCTGAATTAGGCACAACTTTATTGATGGTGGCTTTAGCCCCTTTTATATCGGCAAAAGCGGCAAGAGCTCCACTTGCTGCTGTAATCTTAAAGAAATCTCGTCGTGTTATCATAGTTTTAATTTGTTATCTGACTTGTTAAAATACTTCATAAAAAATATATTTTATTTTTTCTATTGTATTAATTGTCATTTTAGGTTCCGGTAAATAATGATTTGTTTGTTTTGTCCATTTTTCTTCAATAGAGTAATAATCAATTTTGGGAGGATTATTCCCTTCAAGCAATTGATATTGATATTCAAACCATAATTCCCATCTATTATAATAAAAATCTTTTAATAGTCCGTTCCACTCTCGATGAGCATAGTCTCTTAAACCTCCATCATCTGAGGCAATACGATTTCCCCAAGTCGTGATTTGAACTCGTGCATTCCATTCGTATAAATTTTTTTCTTGTTCTGTTAGTCCTTTTTGTTTAGCTTGTTCAAGCCAGTTACCAAGCATGAATTCTTTTCTCAGACCTAATAAATCATCTTGAAGTAATAATAATTCCAAGAATCTATCTGATGAAACTTTATATAACTGTTTATCTTTAGCTGTAAAAGCAGCTTCTATAACCTTTTCGACTAAGCGTCCTTTTTCGGCAATTGCTTGACGAACAATGTCTATTAGATCATATTCAAAATTATTATTCCCTACAAATAAATCTGCAACAGAAAGCATCATTTCAGCTGCTTGAATTACATCTTCCGGATCATAATAATCTTGCATTTCAGACCAACTGGATACTTGATATGGATGTTCGGATGGGCGAGCACAAAATATTGATTCATGGGTTCCTTGTTGTGTACTTTTTGCTGGACAATTATAAATAGAATTACTTAATAGAATCCATGCATTTTGTACGGTCTGATTACTTTTTCCATATCGTGCAATGGTATAATCTTTTAGCCATTGATCTTTGTCGAAATGAATAGGTCGCCAAGGTAGTTCTGTTAAAAGTTCATACATGACTGGATTATTCTCTGAACCTTCCATTGTCATGCCAACACCTTTCAGTGTTTTTCCGAAAGGACTTTCTTTTGCCTTATAAAATTCATCAATTAAATGCTTCATTTTACCATGTAGTCCTACGTTACCTCCATAATTCAACAGCATGCAGTAGAGCCAATCATGTTGTCCAAATCCATTTTCACGATACCAAGTTGATTCTGGATCACCCCATTGTGGACGACTTTCTGCAAATAGGTCTAATACTATCAAATCTCCTGCTTTTAATTGTTCGATCATTTGTGGACGAGGGTTGGCCTGCCAAGCTTGTGCAATCCATGTTGCTTTGGGATTATTTTTTTTCATGGCTTGCATAATAGCTTTTCCGGCAGCGTTTAAATCAACTCCAGCAACACTACCTCCTTCATGAAATGGATCCATGCTATAGTAGTTAGCTTTTCCGTACAGTTTATTCATTTCATTATAATAAAGAGATGCTATTTCTTGAAAACGAGGATCTGTCGGTTGTAAAAATGCTGGTCGATGATAACCATTCCATAATCCTGGATCTGAAACATTTAAGCCAAGTTTTTCTTTTGCATTATGTGGGACCATTCCGGAATAACCAGGAAATACAGGTTCTATTCCATATTCACGCATCCGTTTAACTATTTGTTTTTGTAACAAGATCTGTTGTTTATACCAACTATCAGGATTCGGGCCTCCCCAACCTTCCAAATTGTTCATTAGCCACCAAGCCTGAAAACCAGGACCTGCTATAAATTCGTTTATTTCATCTTTCATATAACCTAGTTTTTTTAGGACATTATACCATACACCATCTGTACCAACCATAGCTAATGGTAAATTGATACCATGTAGAGCCATCCAGTCAATTTCTTTTTCCCAACGTTTCCAATCCCAAAATGCCATTGTATAAGAGAAAGTACAATAATTGAAATCGTATCGATATTTCATTTCCGTTTCATAACGTTCCTTCTTCTTAACTTTTGGAAGGACTTCTGGTAATTTTGCTTGCATATTATTCCAACAAAGATGAATACCTACATGATATTTTAAATACCAGTTCAAACCGCATGCAATATTTACATAATTGTTTCCTCGGATTACAACTTTATCACCTTTTTGATCTAATTCAAAAAAATCTATTTCCGATTTTTTATGTTCTATCACAAATTTTTTTGATGAACCTTTATCAATCCGTTCAAGTAACCCTTCTATTGGGGTCATAGCTTTTGTAGTCAATGAAATCAGTAGTAAACTGATAATATAAATAATTTTCATTTGATAACGATTTTATCGATTAGAATATTAATACCATATTTTCCGTCGGGAGAAACCCACCAATCTATATCTCCATTTGCGCAACGAATAGCAAAGCGACTATTGTACTTCAAATTATCAGAACCATCAGGAATCCAAAGTCCAAGGCGGTAGATTCCTTTTACTAATTCTTTTGGAACTTGTAAATTTGCTGAGATTTTGTGAACTAGAGGTGTACATGATGTATCATTGGGCTGATATGGCTGCCAATCATTTACCTTAGCGTCTGTTAAAATAGGATTGCATACGCGCCCATTAGGATCGATTAGTACTAAATATACAGGATGCTCGTTAAACAAAGTAGAGAATCCGCGGTTTATTAGAGAGATATCGATGGAATTTGTATCTCCTACTGTTAGTGTTTTTGGAGCATTCATGCTCTGAAGCTCAATACGATATCCTAAATGATCACGGATATAGTCAAAAACATTTCTTTCAATTTTGCTGCCGTCTTTTTTTGTAAAATATTTGTCAGAGATCGGCATTTTGTTTTCACGAAGGAATTTTTCAGTAATTGGAGTTTCCTTCCAATGGACCATTGAATATTTATCTTTGGTATTCTTCTCTTTATAATTATGAATGATACTTAAAGATGTGTAATGTTGTAAGAACAAACGTCGTGCAGTTTGAGTTCCCTCTATTATCCAACCGGCTTCAGGATTATCAGGATCCTCATTCATGCTCCAACTACCCCAAGGTAATTCTCCATCAATAGGAAGGAAAGGCGATTCACGGACTATTTGTTCGTAAGCAAGCGTTCCTTCAGACATTTCTCCGTCCCATACATGTTTTTTGATGACAATAAAATCATCATGGAAGGAAACACGTTTAAAATCCAATGAAGTTGAGTCTAATAAATTCTTGTATTCGGGAATACGAACTTGTACAAAGCGCCCGTCTGGTACCATTTGACAGATGTGTTTCAGAATGGTTCGTTTTGTTTCATCTGATTTTTCCAATCCATGAAAAGAACTGTGCCATTCCCCCCAAGCACCGATCATTCCTGCTTGTACAACCAAAATAACATCCTTATTTTGTGCTAAGAAAGGCTTAAGTTGTTGTGTATGGCAAGTAATGTCTTCTAAGGTAGGTCCAGTTGTTGCTCTTCCTAGAAATTGAGTTTCGTAAGCAAAACGAAGTACTGCTTTTTTCCCGAGCTGCCGTAATTTATCAAAGAAAATAGACATGGTCTTAAAATCTTCATCTGTCAGTTTCCTACCTACAGCTCCTGTCAGATAAAAATAGGTCTGAACTAAAGAAACACTGTCTGAGGTATAAATTTGGGATTGTTCTTCTAAATAAGAGGTAATATCAGGATATTTCTCAGGTTCCCAAACGTAGTTCTTTTTTGTTACATCCAATGCCACTTCAAGTCTGAAACCTCTTTCTGGATTATATAATCCTTCTGTACCGGAAGGATCATCGGCATATATTCCTCGGAATGATCGATGTTGAATATCTGTACTGCAAGAACAGAGGTATCCGGCTAATATTATAGCTATAATACTTCTCATATTAATTTTCTTTTTTAGTTATTTCAATAATTAAAGTAGCCTCTTTCCCTTTCAGAAGAGTTTCAGGCAATCCTTTTATTTTTCCATTTACAATAATTACTCCTGGTTCTTGTGTCATACGGAAAGTCTTTTCACTTAATGATTCCCATTCTACAAATTGCTGCGTAACAGTTCCATCATTATAATGAACATTTACGAAAGATGGTGTGTATAATAATTCTTGTGTAATATGTCCGTCTATATTGCGTAAAGTAGCTTTACCTTCAGGAATTTGTAACCGAGCAGGTTCTATCAATGTAATCTGTAATTCATTTTCTGGTACAGCATGATAACCTTCAGGAATTTTTTTATACATACGGATATAATCAATATCGAAACTTTTAGGGTAAGGAATAGAGGGATCATAAGTCCCGGTCCAAGCGTTTTTAGCATACCGATTGTCATAAAAAGAAATGATTTGTATCAATGGATAAGTAATTACTGCTTTATGTTTCATTACTTGTATACCATCTACATACGTGGTAACACCTTCTGGTGTCCAATCAAAACCATATACATGAAATTCTTCTGCTAAACTTTTGCTAGCGAACCAAGGATGTTCGGTATGATATGTAATTGTAGAGTCTTTCCAACTGTGGACCGTTGACCAGATTCGGTTTACATCTGTTCCTAATATCTCAAAAATATCAATTTCACAACTTTGATTTGGATCATCTTCAAATCCGATTAGCCACCATGCGCAATGTACACCTCCTCCAATTTGCATTTTGGCTCTCATTTCATAATATCCGTATTGGTTAATTTGTGTAGCCTCTGTTTTAATTGAATGGAGAGCCTTCCGCTTAGGATCGTAATGGTGCATACCTGTACGACTAGCACTCATGAAACCTGAAATATACATACCCTTGTCAAATTCGTTTTTTGAATCTTTATCAATTATTAGTTTGATAATACCATCTTTCATTTCGTAAGTAGGTGTACATACACTTCGATCTTTTGGCCAAGAAGGTAAATATTCAGGAATCCATTTAGAACGATCAATAGTTTTACCATCAAATTCATCATGAAAAATTAGCCGATACCCTTCTTTATGTAAAGGGCTAGCTGGATAATCTTGTCCCCAAATATGAAATTGGAGAACAAATAATTCTACACAAATAATTAGAAGTATTTTCCTTTTGCTATACATAAATATCTTTTTATAAGTAAACTACCATTTTAATGTCCCTATTATGTTAACTGCATATTTTTCATTATACCAATGCCTCAATTTATCGTTTTCAACCCATTTAATATCAAATGTTGGATCATAAATTAAAGAAGATTGTATATCTGGCATCCAAATAGCAACTTTATAATTACCAGGATTTAAAGAAATAGGAACTTTCCCTTTCAATGTATAAATTACGGTTTTATATTTTCCATCTAAAATATGATATGGTTGCCAATCCTTAGGATTGACATCTTTTAATTTTGTTTTAAAAATAATCTTATTCGCTTCATTTATAAATACCAAATAAAATGAATGAGGATTAACAACTGTTGCGAAACCTGTATTTTTAAATTTAATCGAATAGGATAAAGATGTATCTATTTTATTTAATGATGCAGATTCTAAATACAATCGATAACCTAAATGATCTCGGATAAATTCATACGCAGAACGAGATATATTATTACCTTTTTTATCCTTAAAATAACTAGGCTCGTATGGAACTTGTAATGAGTCTAATTTCTCTGGATAAACTTTATATTCTTTCCAGTAACGAATGTTTAGTTCATTATTTTGGGTAATATCGAAAGCTGAATAGTGATGATCACGCATAATTTGTATAGAACGATCTACGCTTATTAAATCGTGTAATCCCCATTCTGTATTTTCATTGTATGGAATTTCGCCACTCATAAAAAAACAAGATGCATCTTTTAGTACCATTTCGTAATTTTCATCTCCAGGGACAAAATCATTTTCTGGAGCGTGCGAATGTTCTCCTGCAGTAAAATAATCATTTGAAAATCCAATGCGTTTCCAGTCTTCTGAACGGTTTAAAGTCAATAGTTTTTTTTGCTTTGGATAACGTAATTGTAAGCAGTACTCTTTTGGAAAAATGTCCAATAGAGTATTTACTAAAAGATTTTTGATATCTTGATCTTGACTAAGAGGAGAACTATGCCATTCTCCCCAAGCACCAATAAAACCCATTTGACATGTAGCAATTAATCCATTATTCTTTTTTAAAAAAGGACGTAATTGTTCCAAATGCTTTAGAATGTATTCTTTACTTTCTCTCCCAGAACTATTTAAACCCTTATAATTGTAGGCAAATCTTAAAATGGCTTTAAAGCCATGTCTTTTTAAATCATCAAAAATAACTTGCATTTTATCAAATGCTTCTTGAGGTATATCTGAATCAACATAATCCGATAAATAAAGATATAATTGAGTCAACGTTAGACTATCTTTTTCGGCATGGAATTGTTTTAAATAGTTGTCAATAAATTGATCTGGGTATTTACTTGATTTATTAAAAGGATTTTGATAGTTATGAATGAAATAATTACATTCCAGGTGAAAACCTCGATCTGGATTTCGTAGAGGGATAGCTTCCAAAGGATATTCTATACCTAAACTTTGTGTTACCCTGCAAGTGATTATAAATAGAATTAAAAGATATTGTCTCATAGATATTATTTTTGTGATATGATTATTTTGTAGCAGGTGAATTTTATTTGTAATAAGTTTCTTTAGAGTATAACTCTTGATGATTTATAAAACAGAGTTCGTTTTTATTCCAAGTTTCTTCCATTTATCCAAAAGATAACTTAAGGAATAAGTGAAACGATTATAATCTTTATTATCCTCTCCACTCCAGCCAGTTTCTGCATAGGCTGCAATGCGTGGAAATATTTTCTTTTCCATACTTTCTTTGGTTGGAATAAATTCACCCCACATCTGACATCCTAAACCTAATACCCTTGCTTGTTCTTCTTCGGTTAATCCTTGAGGAGTAGGATTAAATTCGTAAGCTTTTTTTAAAGGGATTGATTCGTATGAATAATCTAAATAAGTATATTCATGATAGGAGTTTACAATGTCATAACCGTCTTTTATTGCTTTTTTTATCAGCGTAGTATCTCCTTTCCAAAAATGAACAATTGTCCCTTTGGCTAATTGGTGTTGTGATTTACCACTTCCATCCTGTTGATAATCGTTTATTTGTTCCCCTGTAATTTCATTCCAGCCCATCATTCTTTTATTTTTAGAAGCGAGCAGATTTGAGATATTATTTGTAAAATAAACCTGTAAACCTGCAGGTGAGTGAATGTCGTGCTGTTTCATATAGGCAAGTACTTCTGATGAACTTTTCCACTGATCGTAACGAACTTCATCTCCTCCAATATGAAATACTGGTGAAGGAAAAAGAGAGATTACTTCATCTATTACATCTTCCAAAAAAGTTAAAACTTTTGGATTGGCTATGTTATATACGTTGTATTGGACACCAAATTTACAAGGAACTTGAATTTTTTTATTAGCAGTACCGAGCCATGGATAAGCTGCTATGGCAGCACTCGCATGTCCTGGCATTTCTATTTCTGGAACAATTGTTATATGTCTTTTTGTTGCATAATCAACAATTTCTTTTATGTCTTCTTGGGTATAAAAACCACCATGAGGTTTCCCGTCAAACACATCACTACCAAAATGATTAATTTCAGAAGAATCTCTGAATGCCCCTATTCGTGTTAACTCCGGATATTTTTTTATTTCAATTCGCCAACCTTGGTCATCCGTTAAATGCCAATGGAATACATTCATTTTTAATTCAGACATCCTATCCAGTAAATTAAGAACGACTTCTTTCCCTTTAAAATAGCGACCTTCATCTAGCATAAATGCACGCCATGAAAAGGTGGGGTAATCCGTAATAATTCCACATTGTATTGATAAAACTTGTTTTTCTTCTTTTATTATTTGTCTAAAGGTTTGTATTCCATTTATAATACCATGGGGTGTCGATGCCTTTAGTAATATTTGTTTTTCAGTTATATTTAGTTCATAAGCTTCTTTTTTATTAGGTAAAAAAGCGGAATCCAAAACTAAAATAACGTCTCCCTTTTTATTTGACTTATTCAAGATTGATCTGATATTAAAATCTTCTTGTAGAAAAGAAGACAACAGATATGCTTCAGCTTCTAGCTCTGGAGTGAAGCTTATATTTACTTCTTTATTTAGAATTATATTTCCGGAGGAATAAGCAATTTCCTGTGGTTGAGGAATAATATGAAATTGTTTTATGGGTTGTTCTTTACACGAACAAAAAAAATATGAAAGGATAAAAACTGTGTATACTAATTGTTTCATTTTTATATGTGTATTATCATGTGTATTTTATAATAAGGATATAATTACCTTTAAGGATAAACTATAAAATAATTTATCCTTAAAGATAAAATTAAACGTATTTAGTAACCAGGATTTTGAACAATCTTACCTTTCCCTTCATTAATTACACTTTGTGGAATAGCAAAGCGAGTACGAATTTCTGAAGAATTTTCACCTCGATCAATTGCAGACTGTACAAACTTGCCATGACGAATCAGATCGGTACGACGGTTTCCTTCCCACCATAATTCATGACCTCTTTCAAGTAGTATATCATCTAAAAATGCTTGTACGTTGGCATAATCACTAACTTCCCTAGGTTCAAGATTGGCTCGTTTACGAATCATATTCAGTAAGTCAACAGCTTCTTGTGTTACTGTATTTCCATTACGAACAATTGCTTCTGATAGCAAAGTTAAAACATCGGCATATCGATAAACGATCCAATCAACTTGACTTCCATCTCCTGTAGAATTAGGATCTTCTCCGTATTTTACGGGAACAGCACCTTGTTTGTAAATTTCAGTGTGATAAGTTTTATCATATTCTTCATTGAATTGCACACCATCAGTTCCTTCATATTTACCTACTAAAGAATTTAAACGATCATCTCCATCCTCAAAGGTATGATAAAATGCCCAAGGAACTTTATATCCATCCCAACGTTGGATTGCAGAATTCTGTACTGGGAAATTCCCCGGTAAGGCATGGTCATGCCATAATTGTAAACTGATACCGCGTTGTTCAACACAAGCAAATATGATTTCCTTATTCCCTTCGTTTTCCAATTTGAAGATATCTGCATATTTACTCATCAAGCCGTAACCATATTCAGCTTTCATTAGTTCACGACCACATTCTTCAGCTTTACTCCATTGTTGTGTAGCCATGTAATACTTCATTAGTACAGTATAAGCTAAACCTTTATCAAACCGTCCATATTCCTCTGCAGAAACTTTGGTTGGAAGAGCTGGGCTTTCGACAGCAGTTCTCAGTTCTGTTTCAATAAATGTTTTCATTTCTTCTTCAGATGCTCGTGGGACGATTACATCGGCTAATGGATTATTTAATTCATCTAATGTTGCCAATGGAACAGGACCATAGAAATCATACAACAAATAACCAAGCCAACCTCGACCTAAATGTATTTCAGCTTCAAAACGAGCTTTGACATTTTCTTCTAAAGGAAGGTCTTTAATTCGGTCTTGTGTTAAAAGCATTTTGCCCAAATCTTTTGCAAAATTTGTGTAATTAATTGTCGAATATTGATGGTTTGGATCCCAAATATGTTGTTGTAATGGAACCCAAGCTGTACCACCCCAGCAACAAGCTCCAATATCTGTAGTCATTTCACCTATAGTTTGAACTCCAGATGCATTATTGAAAATACCGCCATATTGATTGTTTCGAAACGTACCATATACATTGGCAGTCATTAATGCTAGAGCATCTTTTTCTGTTTTAGGGAAAATTGTTGTATTAATTTGACTGTAGTCTTCTGGCTCTAAATCTAAGCAAGAAGTAAAAAGTCCCAAAAGACTAACGGCATATAAATATATTTTTTTCATGACGATTTTAATTTATTTTAATATTTAAAATGTGATATCAACACCAAGGCTAAATGAACGAACATTTGGATAAGACCATTTTGCTGAACTATCTGTTTCAGGGTCGAGTCCTCCATAGTTAGTGAACATGAATGGATTATTGACATCTGCATAAATACGTAAGTTAGACAAAATATGAGTGTCTGTTTTGAACGGAATATTATAACCTAATGTAATATTGCGGCAGCGTATAAACCAAATTTTTTCTAAGTAGTAATCTCCGGTTCCATAAATACTATATCCTTGTAGAAAACCAGGCATAGTCCCGTTTGGATTTTGTGAACTCCAAACATCCATGGCTGAAGTTGGCAAATTATACCCACGTCGAAGATCTCCTATATTGTTTGAAACCCAAGCATTCTTATAGTTTGTATCCAACAACTTATTGAATTCTCCATAAAAATAGATATTGAAATCAAAGTTTTTCCAGCGAAGAGTGTTATTAAATCCTAACATAAATCCTGGATCTTTACGACCATAGATTACTTTATCTGCATCATCTAATTTACCGTCTGGCTTGCCTGTTTTTAAAGGAATTCCGTGTTCATCTACTTTGTAAGAACCATCCTCATTATATACAAAACCGTTTATATCTTTTATTTTTACTTGTCCAGGTAAGGCATTAGTCATCCATGGTACATCTTCGCCGGGTTGTACTAAACCATCTGAGACATATCCAGAAAGATAACGCATTGGACCATCATAAGATTCCCATGCACTGGGAACCCAACTATCTACACGTTCTTTCCAATTATCACGATATAAAGAAAATGTGAAATCTGTTGTCCATTCAAATTCTTTGGTACGAATATTATTGGTATTAATTGTTAGTTCAACACCTTGGCTTACAGTTTCACCGCTATTTGCAACAATTTTACTTACTTCATTATATGAAAGTAGCGGGCGTTCTGCTAATAGGCCAGAGACTGTTCTATGGAAATATTCTGCGGTCATATTAAAACGATTATTTAAAAAACCAAAGTCTAAACCGACATTCCATTCTTTACTAGTTTCCCATGTTAGAACAGGATTCCCTAATTGAGTTAGATAAACCCCAAGCACTGAGCTGGAACCAAAAATATTGTTGTTCCCGACGCCATAAAAACTCATAGCTCTATTCCCTACATTGGAGTTTCCTGTTTCACCGTAACTTAAACGTAACTTACCATTTGAAACCACATCCTTTATCTCTTCCATAAAATTTTCTTCTGAAAAACGCCATCCTAAAGCGACAGATGGAAAATAACCCCATCGTTCTCCTTGGGCGAAGTTAGAAGAACCATCAGCTCTTAAAGAAGCGGTAAGTAAATACTTATCTTTGTAGGTATAGTTTATACGTCCAAAGAAGGAAGACATCTTAGAGCTGGATGCATTTGATCCTACAGTTGGTTTGTCTGCATTACCTGCACCTAAGTTATTGTATAGAAAAGCATCCATTAAGAAATCATTATTTCCTGCATTAAGGCCCTCTTTATCAAATCTCTGATATGAATGTCCCAATAAAGCATTGATGTTATGATCTCCAAATGTCTTTGTATAAGTTGCAGTCAATTCCATCAAATAGTCATTGTTATCCTGTTGAGCAATTGTTGCAGCTCCATTCTGTTTTTGTCCATACAATGTTGTAGTTGGCAAATAAGTTGAACGTTTTTGGTAGTTACGATCTAAACCGAAATTCCCTTTCAAGTGTAAATCTTTAATGGGTTCAATGTCAATATAGAATGTTCCTAGCATTCTGTCTTTTAACGTTTTATCTGTTATATCTAACAGTGAAACAGGATTCGGTAAAAATGTAGCTTCAGAATTCATCGTATAATTGCCATTTTCATCATAAATAGGCATTAGTGGATTAAATTGAGCAGCTGAAACTAATAAACTTGCGTATTCATTTTGACCATCTCCTAACGGAACATTGTCATATTGGCTACGGGTCGCAGTTAAATTTAAACCGACTTTTACATATTTACTTAGGCGTTGATCCAAATTAGCACGTAAAGTATAACGATCCATTCCATTGTTTTTTACAACTCCATCTTGCATTAGGAAGTTTCCAGAAATCATGTATTGCGTATTTTCTGTACCTCCGTTGATTGATACATTGTGAGATGTCTGTAATCCCGTACGAAGTACTGCTCCTAACCAATCTGTATTGCATGAAGGATTTGCAATCATTTCGTCTGAATATTTAGGGATGTATGGAGATGCTGCTTCATTTTCGTTTAGTCCACCGTAGATGCCAATTTTATTTTCATACATCCAATTTTCTCGAGTGTATGCATTTGTTAAGTTCATGAACGATGTGGCATCTAACATTTCATACGATCTTGCCATTGTTTGTATAGAAGCTGTTCCAGAATAGCGAACTGTTGGAGCTCCCGTTTTTCCTCTTTTTGTTGTAATAATAATTACACCGTTACCTGCGCGAGATCCATAGATAGCAGTAGAGCTAGCGTCTTTTAATACTTCAATGGATTCGATATCATTAGGATTGATAGATGCTAAAATATTATCCTGACTACCTGAGCTATAATATCCTCCTCCAACGTCTCCGGGATTATTGACAGGAAAGCCATCAATAATAATTAGCGGATCATTACCAGCAATATCAGAAGAAGCGGCTCCTCGAATGCGGAAATTTGTTTTACCGCCAGGTTGTGCACTAACAGTGTTAACTTGCAGACCAGCTGCTTTCCCTGCTAATACTTGACCTACGGAAGTGACAGTTGTTACTGGGCTATCATCTAATTTAACGGATGCTACAGCTCCTGTCATATCTTTCTTTTTCATCGTTCCATATCCCACAACCACTAATTCATCCAATGCTTCTGCGTCTTCTTTCATGGCTATGGACAAATTAGTCTGTTTTCCTACTTTGATTTCCTGATTGGCAAATCCAATATAGGAGACAACTAAAGTTGCACCTTCTTCTACATCCAATGAGAATTTACCATCCATATCGGTAATGGTTCCGTTGGTAGTTCCTTTTACCATCACATTGGCTCCGATTACCGGCATACCGGTTGCATCCAATACTGTACCGGTGATTTTCTTCTCGGATTGTTGAACAAGGGGTAAAGTTTCATTTTTCTTCGATAAGACAATACGATTATCTACCACTTGGTAAACAACATCCGTACCGCCAAAAACGGCATCTAGAATCTTGAAGATATTTGTTTCATTCATAGAAACCGATACCTTACGGTTTAGATCCACATGGCGGTTATTGTAGAAAAACGAGAACTCTGTCTTGCTTTCTATTTGTTGAAGCACATCGCCAACCGTCTGATTTTCTACATGTAGACTGACTGTCGTTGTTTGTGCATACGTGTTGGTTGCTTGTATCAATCCTGCTGATCCGATCAGGCAAGCGAAAAATAAGGATTTCATAATAATCGGTGTTTTCTTAAAAGTCGCATGCGGTGACTTTTCAGCCCATAATAAGGGCATTATACAATTTTTTTGCATAAATTTGTTGTGTTTTTGAGTAAAAAAATGATGGTTAGGTTTGTCGCCAAACAAACCGGTTAACGAATTCATTTCATGCGGGGGAATAACGCCAATTATTGCCCCGTGTGTTTTTTAAGTAGGTTTCCTTTCCATGATACATTTGTTTAAGATTATTATTCCGTTTTTATTCTCGTTTTCCTATAAGACAGGTGGGAGAAAGAGATTCCTAAACGAAAAGACAACTTTTTTATATAAATTTTGGGGGATACAGTTATTTTAGTAAATTTCAATGGTTTGCTTCTTCTCTAATTTATCAAGAGAAGCGATGTAACGCCATTTGATATGAGACGAAATTTGGAAAATTTCCAAAATACGGTCTAAACGCTGATTGGTGAATGTACCGGTAAACGCATCCTGTTGGTATTTGGGATTGGATACCTTGAATTGCACGTAATAGCGTTTCTCCAGCATGCGAAGAGCCTCGTTGAAAGGTGTATTGCGGAAAATCAGTTTACCATCTTTCCAGGAAGATTCCGAGACTCCGTTGGTCTTGAAGGTCTCATATTGGTTTCTGAGGCGGTTATATACAATCTTTTCTCCGGGTTGAATGGAGATTTCCTTTCCCTCATATTTGAAACGGACGGCTCCTTCCACCAAAGTGGTGGCAATGGTAGAATCCTGGGCAAAAGCTTCTACATTGAAGGAGGTACCCAATACTTCTATGGCTGCCTGATATGGAGTCGATACGATAAAACGTTGTTCCGGATTCTTGGTAACTTCAAAATAGGCTTCACCGGAAAGCTTCACGTTACGTGTCTGGTCGGTGAATACTTCCGGATACGTTATGGATGATTCGGAATTCAAGGAGACATGAGAACCGTCTGGTAAGGTCAGTTGGGTTGTCATGCCGGGATTGGTCTGTACGGTCAGCCAACGGACTTCTTTCTCTGTTGTGCGTGGAAAGAACCAGTATAAACCGAGTAATGGAAGGAATAAGATAGCTGCCGCCTGTTCAAGCCGGTGCAACCATAGTTTGGCCTCAGACAGCCGGATGCGGCGATTCACTTTCTGTAAGGCTTTTTCCGGTTGTACACGGTTCATCACCGAAAGTGTATCAGCCGACAGGTTGATTAAATACATTTGGCGGACAATTTTTTGATGTTCTTCTGATTCGGCCATCCATTGTTCTACCCAATGTCTTTCTTCCATCGTCACGTTCCCGTCGCAGTACCGAGGAAGCAGTTCTTCTATGCGGATATTTTCCTTTTGTTCCATATTTCTCCATTGTCTATTATATAGACAGACGAAATTACCTAAATCCTAAACAGACTGACTAGTTTTTTCATTTTTTTTTGAGGCGGGACAGCGTGGATAGGTACTATTCAGTGGAAATTCCGTTATCAATTCATTGTTTGACAACTGTCGAAAAGCTTTTCCATATTTGTCAAAAAGCTTTAGCATATATATGGAAAAGCTTTAGCACATCTGTCAAAAATATGAAAAGTTACGATTTTCGACGAATATGCTAAAGCTTTCTTCTGTTTATGGGTATTGAAATGCGATTATCCTAAGAGATCAGCCACTTTCTCCCAATTGATTAGTTTCCAGAAAGCCTCGATGAAGGCGCCCCGGTTATTCCGGTAGTCAATGTAATAGGCATGTTCCCATACGTCAATAACCAATAATGGTTTCAATCCGTCTTTTAACGGATTGCCTGCATTGGGTGTAGGCAACAGAGACAGTTTTCCGTCTTTTCCGAGCACAAGCCATACCCAACCTGATCCGAAAAGTCCTAAAGCTGCTTTCGTGAAATCTTCCTTGAATTGATCTACCGAACCGAAATCGCGTGTCAATAATCCGGCCAGATCATCCGGTAAGGAAGGTTGTTCTGGAGTTAATAACTGGAAGAAAAAGGTGTGGTTCCAGGTTTGAGCCGCATTGTTGTAGATTCCGCCGTCTGCCTGGCAGACAATCTGTTCCAGTTCCAGGTTTTCATAGGGCGTTCCTACAATCAGTTTATTCAGGTTGTTTACATACGTCTGAAGGTGCTTTCCATAATGAAAGTCGAATGTTTCTTTGCTCATCAACGGAGCGAGTGCTTCCATCTCGTAGGGAAGCTTGGGCATCTGATGCATCATATCTTTTCGTTTTAAGTTTGTTAGTTTATCAGTTTCTTGTTCCTGATTGTATAAGTTTCAGATTCTCGTATTCATAACTTATAGGTCAAGTACTAATAAACTAACAATCCGGCGGAACATTAAGTTTAGGAAATAGCCGTTAATCAGCTAACTTTTCCTTTAGGTAATGTCCGGTGTAGGAAGATGGGCAGGCGGCTACCTCTTCCGGCGTTCCGGCACAAACCAGGTTACCGCCGTTCTTTCCGCCTTCCGGTCCTAAATCGATAACATAGTCCGCACATTTGATAACGTCCATGTTATGCTCGATGATGACTACCGTATGACCTCGTTCTATCAAAGCATTGAAAGCCTTTAATAACGTCTTGATATCATGGAAATGCAGACCTGTTGTCGGTTCATCGAAGACGAAGAGCGTTGGCTGCTGCTTTTCCTGTCCTAAATAGAAGGCCAGTTTGACGCGCTGGTTTTCTCCTCCGGACAACGACGAGGACGTTTGTCCTAATTTGATATAACCTAAGCCGACTTCCTGTAGCGGCACTAGCTTTTTGATGATCTTCTTTTCTTGTGTTCCCGGATTTTGAGAGAAGAACTCGATGGCCTGGTTGACAGTCATCTCCAATACATCGTAGATGTTCTTTCCCTGGTATTCTACTTCAAGAACAGACGATTTGAAACGTTTGCCGTGACAAGCTTCACATTCCAACGTGACATCTGCCATGAATTGCATCTCTACCGTGATACGGCCTTCTCCTTTACATTCTTCACAGCGTCCACCTTCCTTATTGAATGAGAAGTAGGCTGCAGAATAATCCAATTGTTTGGCCAAAGGCTGTGCACCGAAGAGTTTCCGGATTTCATCGTAGGCTCCGACGTACGTCACCGGATTTGAACGGGAACTTTTCCCGATTGTATTCTGATCGACATATTCGATATCCTTGATCCGGTTCAGATCTCCTGTCAAAGCCGAACAGTCGATTGTCAGACGGGCATCATCCAGATGTTGTTTGACACCTTCATAAAAGATATCGCGTACCAATGAGCTTTTACCGGAGCCACTGACTCCGGTTACAACCGTTAATATGTTTAACGGGAATTTGATGTCGATTCCTTTGAGGTTATTCTTGCGGGCACCTTTCACTTCGATGTAACTGTTCCACGGACGGCGATAAAGCGGAAGTTCAATCTTGTCTTCTCCTGTCAGGTATCTGACCGTATAACTGTTACTCTGGTTTTGCAGATGGGCTACGTCGCCTTGATAGACAACTTCACCACCCAAGCGTCCAGCTTTCGGACCAATGTCGATAATATAATCGGCTGCCCGGATGATTTCTTCGTCGTGTTCAACGACAACAACCGTATTCCCCAGTTGCTGTAACTGGCGCAAAACATGAATCAACAAGTCGGTATCACGGGAATGCAGACCGATACTTGGTTCATCCAGAATATATAATGAACCCACCAGACTACTTCCTAAAGAAGTGGCGAGGTTGATACGCTGGCTTTCTCCACCCGACAAGGAAGAAGAAAGGCGGTCGAGCGTCAGATAACCCAAGCCAACGTCCAGCAGGAATTGAAGGCGGTTTTTGATTTCAGTCAGCAAGCGACTGGCGATTGCGGCATCGTTCTCATCCAGATGTAAATGGTCGAAGAAAGCTTTGGCTTCTGTGATTGGCATGGCCACGACTTCGGCAATGTTCTTCCCTCCTATTTTCACATACAATGCTTCCGGCTTCAAACGTCCTCCTTTACAAGCCGGACATACGGTTTTTCCCCGATAACGGGCCAACATAACCCGATATTGGATTTTATATAGATTCTCTTCTACATATTTGAAGAAATCGTCGATGCCGTGTACACCTTTGGCTCCGTGCCACAACAGATCTTTTTCTTTCTCGGTCAGTTCGTAATAAGGACGATGAATCGGGAAGTCATAGCGGGCACTGCTGACGATGAAGTCTTTCAGCCATTCGCCCATCACTTCACCTTTCCAACAGACCACGGCGCCTTCGTAAACAGAAAGGCTTTTATCCGGTACGACCAGATTCTCGTCGATTCCCAGCACTTTCCCGAAGCCTTCACACACCGGACAAGCACCCAACGGATTGTTGAAGCTGAACATCATGTCAGTCGGTTCGATAAAGGTCATGCCGTCTGCCTCGAATTTCTTGGAAAACTCTTTCAAGATGACTTGGTCCTGCAAATAGATACGAATCCGACAAACACCATGTCCTTCGAAGAAGGCCGTCTCTGCCGAATCAGCCAGTCGGCTTCGTAATGATTTCTCTTGTGAAACAGCCAGTCGGTCGATCAACAGTTCAATCGGTTCCTCCAATAACTTCGGGTCAGACAAGGCTTCTGCGATCCGATAAGCTTTATCATGGATAAACAAGCGGGTATAACCTTCCTTCTGCAAGATCTCCAGTTGTTCCTTCATCGAGCGGCCTTCAGGAAGAATGACCGGAGCGAAGACGGCGAAGCGCGTCCCGTCCGGGTATTCCAATACTGTCCGGACAATATCGCTGACCTGATGCTTCTTTACTTCTTCTCCCGAGATCGGAGAGATTGTCTTTCCGATACGGGCATAAAGCAAGCGCAGATACTCATAAATCTCGGTCGAGGTGCCTACCGTCGAACGCGGATTCCGCGTATTGACTTTCTGCTCGATAGCAATAGCTGGCGGGATTCCTTTGATGTAATCGCATTCCGGTTTGCTCATGCGTCCCAAAAACTGACGGGCATAGGCTGAAAGACTTTCTACATATCGCCGTTGTCCTTCGGCATACAACGTATCGAAAGCTAACGATGATTTGCCGCTACCCGACAGTCCCGTTATCACTACCAGTTTATTGCGAGGTATTTCAACATCTATATTTTTCAGATTGTTGACTCTGGCACCTTTAATGAAGATTGAATTTTTCTCGGACATATTTTCCCTTCTCTTGTTTATGCAAAAATAAACAAGTTCCGGCGTTCTGACAAATAAACCCTTTCAATCCCATTTAGAATCATTCCCTTTTTACAACCTCCAGCATGACTGGCCCGATCAATCCTGATTTCTGTAAAGGATCTTTCTCGCTCCATCCGTTGCAGGCTGTCCACGTGGTCCGTTCCTGTTCCGGCAGGCGACTGTCTCCGATCAGGCGGTTCTGCCAGGTAGTGGTTACTTCTACCGAGATTTGATTCTCTCCTTTATGTAACCATTCTGATATATCCAAGCGATAAGGTGGTGTCCAGACGCCACCTGCATATTGACCATTTACGGTTACTTTGGCTGTAACTCCTATGTCTTGCAGATTCAGGTAAATGTTTCCTGCCGGCAACTGATCGATGGTAATCTGTTTGTCGTAAACAAGGGTTCCGGAATAATAACGGATAGATTCATCCGGATGCGTGCTGATATCGATTAACTGATCGAATGATTGCACTTGTTTCGGTCCTCGTATCGAATCCTTGAATGTAACGTTCCAATCCTTATCCAAAGTCATCCATGTTTCTGGGCGTGGGCAGTTCGCTTCTATACCTGCTGTCGAAGCTTTGCCTTTCTGTCGGAATACAATAAACGCACTCTCGAAAGGAGCCAACCGTAAAGGAACTTGTGTCCCGTCTTCTGTGAACTCGAAAGCCGGTAACCGACGGATCTTTCCTGTGGTAGCATCCCACCATTCAGGCTGTTTCCCTTGTATGCGGAATTCGGGAGTCACTTCAATTTCCTGATCACTTTGATTGGACAGGAAATAAATGTCTTTTCCTTCAGCCTGCCGGTGCGCATATAAGACAGGAGAAGCTTCCGGTAACTGGCAGTCGGGTACACAGCCTATCTTCTCCAATGCTTCTTGCATGGACATGCCATACAGAAGCCAGCCTTTCCCTCGTTGTACGGCCTGCGTTTGTTTTCCGTCCAGCCCCTTCCACAAGCTTTCTGCCAAGGTTTTTACTTGCTGATCCGCTTTCTCATAATCTTTTCCGCTCGGAGAACGTTCCGGTGCAGGTCCTAAAATGACTGCGCCGTCGTTGAGTAGCGATGCTATTTTCTCTAATAACTCGGGTCGCATTGTCTTTAATTCCGGTAATACAAGCATCCGGTATTGTGTCCCATGAGGAAGAGTCAATAAGCCATCTTTTACATACAAATCCCGTTCAATGACTTCAGCATTGATATAATCGAACTGATATCCTTTCGGCAAAGCCGGCTGCGTGATTCCTGTCATTTTAGGAGCATCCTCTCCGATGAAATAGGCAACGTCGGCAATGTTCAATCCTTGTTGTAGCATGAAGTTGGTACGTTTCAGATAGGATGTGAATAAATTCATGTGCGGATACCAGGTGTTCAGTCGGTTAAATTCACTGCTGAACCAGGCATTTACTCCCGGTGCACGTTCATCTGAAGGCTGGGAAATACATAGATGTAATAGCGAGCTGTTGATACCTTCGCTGAAGAAACGGTCTCCGCGTTGTTTCATCATGGCCGGATAACAGTTGAATGGGCGGCCTCCGCTGGTAAATGATTCAGCCGAGATACGTTGTTTGCCATAGATGTGCCCGCAAGAAGACGCTGCCCGGTTTTCGATATTCCCTAAATCACCGAAACTCCAGAACTCACCGCCTATTTCATCCGATTGTCCTCCATACTGGAGAAATTCACCGGGGAAACCCCAGTGCCCATAATTCTCTAACCAGGTTCTCAATCCGTACTTATGGGAAATATCCCGTAATCCACCTACGTAATCATAGGCTACACGGTCGGCAACCAGTCGGCGTACATCCCAAAGGAAACGATCTGAGCGGTCTTGGCTATCTACTACATATCCATTATATACAGGCAGGAATGGTAACGGATCATAACCATAGCGAGACTTGAAAGACTCCATGAAGTCGTCTGTGAAGTTTTGACCTCCTGTCTCATAGCTGTCCTGTACAACAACCTTCCAGCATTTCCGGTCGGCTTCCGGAATGCGTCGAATGATTTCTCCCATATAAGCCTCGAAATGGGCTGCTACATGTTCACGACTCATTTTATCTACTTCCAGTCCTGTAGCGATTGGCTCTGCCGGACTATTGGTTACACCGGTTGGACACATACCCGTCCGCATGATGATCCATTTCCCGGCTGGAGCTTCCCAAGTAAGCTGATCACCTGTCAGACAGGAAGAGATATCAAGAACCTGCTCCGAATGAATCGCCCATGATGCCTCATCTAAAATCGGTTGTTCACGCCATTGATACTCTTTCCAGTAAGGTAGCGGTGTCTGGAACATTTTGGCCAGACTCTTTTCCGGGTAACGTTCGATTTGCGGAGCCGACGACAGGATAATGTCTTTGAGTTCTCCTCCAGCCGCTGATGCCTCTATTTCTACTTTGAAACGACTGGCTTGAACAGCCGGAACGGAGATAACAACCGGAGCATACGGATCAAAGCCTACATTCAGTGCAGCATTGAAGCGGTCGAGGATAAATTCGTCTATTAATTTATAGCTTCCGTTCTGTTCGGCAAATAACCGGGCTGTTGTATTGATCGGCTTTTCTGAGGGATAAAATGAAATGGTCCGCAAAGTAAAACCCGGGTTTGTCTTGAGAATTACTTCGTATGGACTTTTCGAGTCTTTAGGAAATGTTACTTTTCCTGATGACACGGTATCTGCTTTCTCTGGTGCAGGAAACGCGATTACACGAACATCCTGAAAATCTTTGGAAGGCTTATCTAATGTCATAGAAATCTTTTTCCCTCCATCTACCTGACAGCTGGTTGAAGTCAGATACCGCATGGCTTGTTCGGGTTTAATCCAAGGTCCGCCGGACTGACTCCAGCCGGGTGAATTGAAGATTCCGATTTCTATATCCAACTCTGTGGCTGTTTTTAAGGCTGTATGCAGAATTTTCCACCATTCTTCACTTCCGAATGCCACCTTATTATAGGGCGTTTCAATTCCATCCACTCCCATACTTCCGATAAAAGCCCGGTTGATACCGGCCTCTTTCATGGCATATAAGTCTTTCTTTACACCTTCTTCCGAGATATTTCCTGAAATCCAATACCAATAAACGGAAGTTTGTACCTGATCTGACGGATCTTTAAATACTGATTCGACTGGATCGGAAGAGCAACTCATGCCTGCCAATGATAAAGTTAAGCCTAATAGGGCCTGTCCAAGTAGATTCTTCATGGTGTTTTTGATTGAGAACATACATAATTTGTCTCAAAGATAACCGCTTCTATTGTAAGCCATCTTTCTTTTTTGATATTTGTTTTATCAATATTGATATGGAGTGGAATTTCATTTGTGGTGTATAAAAAACGGGATGCCACGTTGGTGACATCCCGGTAAAATATTTATCGGCTTGTTTTTATACTTATCTGCGGCGAATACTTCGAACGGCACCCGAAGATTTCGGAGCTTTTGGTGCTTTCGGAGCTTTTACTTTCTCCGTCTTGGTCTCTTTAACTTTGGTCTCTTTTGTCTTGGCTTTCTTTCCTTTTTGGCTAGCCTCCAGTTCTTTCAACAACGTTGTATCCGGCTTCATCCATAGTGAATCCTCGAATGAAACTAGCTGCTTTTCGATCCGGTCCTGTTCTTTCTTTAATGAATCAGGAGTTGGACAATAGGCCTGCAATGGCTGGTTCATCAGGTTTTGTGTCTTGATGATGTCTCCATCGAACATCCGGCGACGGAAATAGTCGTCGATGGTGAATGTCATTGCATTGTTGAGGTTGGATGTCATGATATAAGCCGTATGCAAATAAGGACGGAGATTTTCATAAGGCAACCAGAACATCGGACTGGTGGTCTGACCAAAATCATTGTCGGACGATAACAATGGGCAAATGGCCAGCGTCTTGACATCGAACAAAGAATTGTTCTGGTCGAAGTACCACATTTCCTTTACGTAATATGATTTCACCTGTTCGGAAGGAATATCACTTTCGTTGATGACTAATGATGGTTCGCCTCCGTTCTTCTGTTCCACTTCTTCATAAAAGACATGGAAACGGTCCAGCATTTCCTTGAAGTTTACCAAGTGTTCATCATCGAATACTTCATAACCATCCAAATATTCATATACTTTCAACTTATTCTCACTGAGTAGCTGGAAGATCAAGGTGAATAAGTTCATCTGTCCGTTCATCGGACGGATCGGATAATATAAAGGAGTATTCTTTTCTTTAGTCAGATCGACCTGGCGATATACCACGCGCATCCAGCGGGCATTTCCTACCTGTTGGGTCAAACGTTCATTCAGATCTTGCGCACGGACCGACAATTCCGGCAGTCCGCTCTCTTCTTTTGCTGTTGCCCGTTCTCCCCGACTGGCACGCGGTCCTTTGCGCTGTTGCTGCGATGTTTGCGTTCCTTCATTCTCATTCTGAGCCTGAGCTGGAAGAATGGTCATCAAGGAAAGCAAGCAAGCCACTATATAATAGATACGTTTCATAAGACGTTATATATTTATTTCTTTCGTAGTTGATCTTCTGAAGCAGATTAATTGACAATTACTTCGATCGTTGATATTTTACGTTCAATACCGTCCGGACCTTTGGCGATCACGTTGGTGATATAGAACCGTTTTCCCCTTGACAGACGGCGGATGTAATCTTTTTGCCGTTGTGAGAAGTTGGTTCCTTGTGCTACTTCCGGAATTGCATTACCCATCGAATCGAAGAATGTCAATTCAAAGCTCAGCACCGTATATTTTACATTCAACAGATCATCGTCAATGGCTGCCAGGATTCCGTTCGCTTCCACCAAGCTACGTTTGGAAATCTTTCCGCCCCGGAATTTCCGGACATTTCCGTTTTCGTCCTTATATTCGATGTATGGCATCGGATCGGGTAAAGCACGTACGCGGAACGATGTTTTGGCCATTTCGACATTTCGGCCGTCGGCCATGCGGGCATTAACCGTAACGATAGCTTCTGTCCCTACTTTCGACGGACGAGCTTCCCATAAATCTCCTTTTCGTGTTAATGTTCCGTTCGTCATCGTTGCGGTTACGTTTCCACTCGGAACACCCGGAACAGCAATACGGATCGGGTTAGCAATACCAGCATATAAGACATTCATCAATGTAGGAGCTACCGTAGCACTGGGTTCGGTTACGAAATATTCGCTTTCGAACGGATAACGGTTTGTGCTTCCGTCGCTATTGGGCATTTCGATATATCCTTTTACCGGGAATGTACCGGTTGCGCCTGTTCCTACGGTGAATACACCTTCTTTTTCTGCCGGAAGTTCTTTCCCATTGACAAAGATGGTAGGACGCTTGGTCGAATCGACTGCCGACAAGACAATGTTTGCCTGATACTGACTTCCTCGCATCACGATCTGACTTTGTGGAATAACCTGTGCTGTGATCTGGTTGACACGATAGTCTCCTACATCCACGTTCTTCAATAGAATGGAAAGGACTTCTCCTTCTGCATAACGTACATCACTTTGTATCTTTGTCAACAAGGTAATAGCTGCTGCCACTGGCATATTCTCAAACAAGGCTGTTTCCCATGTCCGGATATTAATACCCGGCTGATAAGGAGGCTCTGTGCTCAGCGCATTTTCGATGATACGTGTTTTGGCTGAATCCTGTACAAGCGTACCCAGCCATGTCCGATAAGCATCGATCGATTCACGCAACTTTTTCCCTTCACCTTTCATTGGAGCAAGCATAACACGTGCTGCCGCTTCCAGGTCATCTTTATGTTCAATGTTATCCACATTCGCTTCTTTACCATCAGCGATGACGGCTATCTTCTGCTTCAGATCCTGTATATAGTTATACAAAGAGTCTGACTTCTGCTTTACCTCCCGACCTTTCTGGTACCATTCCTTCACCTTTTCAGGGTTTGTCTGGTAATAGGCTTCCAGTTCGTTGGAAACAATGTCATTGCGTTGCTTCGTATTGTCGATGGAGGTTCGCAAACTGTCTTGAACCAGCTCAAAGCCATCCAAAACTTCTGATGATACATTCAATGCCATCATGGCGATAAACACCAGATACATCAGGTTGATCATCTTTTGGCGTGGCGAATTCGGATTGTTTGCTACTCCTGCCATTGTTTATCTGTTTTCCTACAAAATCGTTCTATATAACTTTATTCCTTATTTCACTCATCCTTGTTTCGGAGCATTGTATGGTTGTTGGTATCCATACGGCTGCTGATACATCGGTTGCTGATACGGCTGCTGTTGATACATCGGCTGTTGAGGTGCCATATTAACAGTCATGGCCTGCAACAAACGGCTATATACCTGGTTCAGCTGAGCCAGCTGTTGTGTCATCTTTTCCGTTTCGCTACGGAATACGGAACTATCCACAACCGAACCGTTGTACATATCTTTGATACGGGACAAGCCGGCATTGATCTGTTCGATGTTTTCGATCTGCATGCTGATGCTTCTCAACTGTGCTTCATAAACGGCATTCAGACCACTGATATTTTGGTTCAATGCCTCCATCTGTTGTACATAGCCTTTTGAATTCTGGCTGATACCGTCCGAATTATCGGAAATATGCTGGTAGGCATTTAATAAGGTGTCGGATGCACTTGTCAATGAGTTGGTCACTTGTGAGAACTTTTCCATCTGTTCAGACATCGACGACAATTGTTCCAGGTATTTCTGAGTAGCTTCGGTCAGTTCCGCCATCTTTGAGATTTGTTCGGCTGCACCACTCAGTTTCTTGATACTGTCAGACAAGTTGCGGGTATCTTCTTCCGTTACATTCAAACCTAAAGAGGCAGCAGCGGCCGCGCCACTGACTGCACTGGCATTGGAAGACATGTCGTTACCCATATTCATGACAACGCCTCCTACTTGGATACCATTACCGCCGTTGGCTTCACTTCCTTTACTGAAGTCCGGACGGTCTAACGGATTCTTTGATTTAAGAACCGGGAATACATCTTCCCAATGATATTCGTCGTTCGGACGTTCGAAGGCAGAAATAAAGAATACGGCAGCTTCCGTAATCATTGCCACAAACAAGATCTGGTTGGCATACGGTAAATGCAACAACTTGAATAAGGCTCCGATGATAACGACTGAAGCACCCCAGCTGTAACAGAAGTTCAATACACGTTTTCCTTTCTCACTGGAAAGGAACATTTCTATGATATTCTTATATCTTCTATATTTTCCCATGGAATTATATCTTTATTCGTTTGTAATATTCTTCTTATTTCTTTTTCCCTTTTGCTTTGGAAAATCCGATTTGTGTGCGGACACAACGGAAACCAATGTATGAGCGGGTTTCGTTCTGGTATTCGAAACTGCGCATATCCGAGCGGATAAACTGGGATACATCTTTCCAAGAACCGCCTCTCACCACTTTCTTCTTCAAAGCATACGGATCTTCTTTTGCTGCATTGTACCGAAGTTCCGGATTGATGTCACTCATCTGATTCGGACCTGATTCTGTATAAGCAGTAGAAGTCCATTCGGATACGTTACCGGCCATATCAAACAGACCAAATTCATTCGGAGCAAAAGAACCTACGCGGGAAGTGATCAGGTGACCGTCTTCCGTGTAATTACCTTTTCCGGGCTTGAAATTACCCAAGAAGCAACCTTTACCACTACCACCAACCAGGTTATCGCCTGCCCAGGGATATTTATTCTCGTTCTTTCCGCAACGGGCTGCATATTCCCATTCTCCTTCCGTTGGCAAACGGAAAGGCTCTACAACTTGTCCGGCCGGTAAAGCCAATGATTGTTTGAACAAGTTGGTACGCCAGATACAAAAGGCAGTGGCTTGTTCCCAAGATACACCGACAACAGGATAATCATCATATCCCGGATGATTGAAATACATACGGGTATAAGGTTCGTTGTAAGCATTGTTGAAGTCGTTTACCCAGCAGTTTTCGTCCGGATAAATATTGACAATCCGTGTATGCAGGAAATCCCAAGGACCACTTCTGGGGCGTGTGATGGTTTCGTTGACGATGTTTCCTTCTTCGTCAATATAAGCCGTATCTTTCGAGATCATGATTACTTCGTTCGGATCAACCTTGATGTCGGTATTACGGACGCGATCTGTCGGATCCATCTGGTTTTTCCGGAGAGCAGCTGCTGTATAATCATACCATTCGTATTTGAATACCATCTGTTTGGCATCCAATTTCTTTTCTCCTGTTACCGGGTTGGTATAATAGACACTCTCAATAGCTCGGATTTCGTCTTCGTTTGCCTTTTTCCAGGGAATCGGACGGCTCCAGTCCAAATGAGGTGTTACCGGATCACCATATTTGTCTTCGGTGATCTTGAACAAGTCATTACCACCATAAGCCGGATCGGCCAGACGTTCACGGATGATGGAGTCGCGCACCCAATATACGAACTGACGATATTCAGCATTCGTCGTTTCTGTTTCATCCATCCAGAAGGCATCTACCGAAATACCTTTCTTATCCGGCATGATTCCCCAAATCGAATCCTTTTCAGCCGGTCCCATCTCGAAGGAACCCCGGTTGATTAGCACCATTCCGTAAGGAGCCGGTTCGTTGATAGCCATTGAACGTGCTCCCGTGACTTCTCCTCCAGCATTCGAAAGCGATCTGCCACAAGAGGTCAGCAGCGAAACTACTGCCAGAAGTATTACCCCTATTCTTTTCATATACTTATAATATACGTACGCTTTTATGTTTTGTATTTCCTGTCTTTGTCTTTTTCAGTTTTAACCGGAACTGAACCACCACTTCATGGTTTCCCCATGATACATTCCGTATGGCCGTTGTCGGATAACCGAAAGAATATCCGATGTTGAATTTTCCGATGTTTGCTCCCAGCAAGATACCGACCGATTCGTTCATTTTCCAGGAGATACCACCGTTAAACATCTTATTATATTCCATCCGTGCTGTTACATCCAGATGATAATTTTTCGTATCTGTTAACAAAAATACGGAAGGCTTTAATACTATCAACGGATTATTCAGCTGAATATTGTATCCGCCCATAAAATTAAGCATTCCTCCGATATATGTGTATACGGTTTCCTCTAATTGTATCTCTGGAGAGGTAACATGGGTATAACCGATGCCGGCATAAAAGTTTTTATGGGTGTAAAAGAGTCCGACATTCAGGTCAAGTCCCATTCCGCTGACCGTTCCTTTCGGGAAGGCTTCGTCTTCTTGCTGGTGAAAAGGACTTTGAGGAATATAGATACTGTCGGCTTTGAATGATTCCGTTACGAAGCCGATTTGCAATCCTCCGCTCAATACACCTCCGAAAAGTTTCTGCTTATAGGCATATTGGGCACCGACGAATGTATTCTGAAACAGACCGATACTTTCTGTATAAGCCGCTATACCGATACCATGATTGGTCTTTCCTATCTTCAGAGGCATATCGGCTGTTACAAAGAATGATTGTTGAGCGTTGGGAAATCCTACCCATTGTCGGTTAAACAAAGCCAGCATTTTTAAATCTTCTGTTGATCCGGCAGCCGCAGGATTATAATACGCCGTCGCCATAAAATAATGGCTTAATGCCGCATCCGTCTGCGCTTTCAGTCCTTGGAGAACTGCCCATCCTAATATGATCAGAAAAAGTATTCGCTTCATGCTGTTTTTATAAATACCGGTAACCTCCTTTCTTGCCTTTCGTACGAGATATTCCGAAACCACTAAACTTATAACGGAACAATCGGCTTTCTATTGTTTTTCAGTAACAAAAAACAAACGAGGTAGAGAAGCTTTTGGCCTTACTACCTCGCCGACATCATTTGACAATACTCGATTATTTGAATGTCCATGTTATTTTTACCTGTGATAGATCACTGAAGATCAACTTTTAAACAGGCTTCTGACATGTATTAATATTCTTCCTCGTTGAAGAAGAAATCTTCCTTGCTCGGATAATCAGGCCAGATATCTTCCATACATTCATAAATCTCGCCTTCGTCTTCCATTTCTTGCAGGTTCTCTATTACCTCTAATGGTGCACCCGAACGCTGAGCATAATCAATCAATTCGTCTTTGGTTGCAGGCCATGGTGCATCTTCCAATTTTGAAGCTAACTCTAATGTCCAATACATAGTTTCTATAGTATTAAAGAGGAGATGCCAAGATGTAATTGAGTTTTACAAAACACATCGGTTTTTTCTGTATGACGATGATTACGTTTTGGCACTGCCTCGGTTCCAAATTTTCCGCAAATGTATAACAATATTTTTTAGATGCAAGTATAATCCCAAATAATTTCTTTTCCGTTATGCTTCAGGCATTCTTTTCGTGCCAATACGAATAAATAATCGGAAAGACGGTTGATAAATATCAGCACCGGATCTTCTACTTCGGCCTGTTCAGCTAGGCTGTAGATGCGGCGTTCTGCCCGTCGGCATACGGTGCGACATACGTGTGCCAGCGAAGCCGAACGGCAACCTCCCGGCAATACGAAATTCTTCATCTTGGGAAGTTTCTCGTCAATGCGGTCAATCTCATGTTCGATCTTTTCAATGCTTTCCTGAGTGACTTGACTTTCGATTTTCAATTCGGTAGTCGATTGGTCGGTGGCCAGATAGGAACCGATGGTAAACAGCTTATGCTGGATAAACAGCAGGAACTGCTCGTCTTCAGCGTCATCGATAGCTGTCATCAGCAGACCGATGAATGAATTCAATTCATCAATGGTGCCATAACTCTCTATGCGGCGGTCGGCTTTCGATACGCGTTGTCCGCCCACCAGCGATGTTGTGCCTTTATCTCCCGTACGGGTATATATCAAACTTTTTGCCATATCTTCTTTTCGTTATCGATTTGTTTTCAACTCAAGGCTGTAAAGATAATCATTATTATTCAAGTTGCTGCTTGCCTGCTTTCTTTTTTCAGAGTGGTTGATGGATGATGGTTATGACGCAGCCTGGTATTCGTGGTTAATAGCTTGTAAACTAATGTTTTTACGTTATTAATTCATACAAAGATAAGCCTGTTTATATTGAGTCACCTAGGTGAATTAATTGATTCACTAATATGATTTAATTAATTCACCTGGGTGATTCAATCTTTTCACCTAAGTGAAAAGATTAGTTTATAACGAGAAAAGTATTACTTGATAACTGGCGGACAAGCACTTTCCGAAGGCTCTTGCTTATTTACGTAAGGCCATCCGTCTTCATCCCACAGGATCTGGTCGAGCAAGACTTGGCGTTGTGCTCCGAGGTTGCTCAGTTCGAAGGCATGATATAGCATCCAGGTATTGCCTTCGTCGTCTAATTGCAGGATGGCATTGTGGCCTGTCCCAACGAAACGGCTGTTTTTGTGTAATACGGTTTCGTGGGCATTGTCGAGCATCTTTTCTCCTTTCTTGTTGACATAAGGACCGAATAGATTTTCCGAGCGGGCTACCACAGTTGTGTAAGTACTCTTTTCGCCTTCACAGCAAGAGCCGACTGAAGCGAACAGGTAATAATAACCGTTGCGTTTCCACAGATTGATGGCTTCGTAGGCATTTCCGGCCAGTTGCTGCTTGGTTTCTACTTTCGGTGTGATATCCAGATTGTCTGTTACATTCAGCTCCATGATATAAATATTCCGGAAACTGCCCCAAAGCATGTAATATTTGCCGTCTTCTTCATAGAAGAACTGGTCGATGGAGTTTTCTACATCGACATCGCGGCTGTTGAATACCTTCCCTTTCGGTGTAAACGGACCTTCGGGCGAATCGGAAACGGCATAACCGATGGTACTGATCCAATGATTGCCCCATTCGGCCAACGAATAGAACAGCACATATTTCCCTTTGATATACCGGATCTCAGGAGCCCAGAGAGCAGCTTTCTTTCCTTCGGGATTGTTATCGACGAAATTCGGACGCGTCTCTTCCGTGAAAGCCGTACCTATTTCTTCCCAATGCACCAGGTCTTTGGATTTGAAGATAGGCAGATTATGGATATCTTCGGTGGCATAGAGATAATAAGTGCCGTCTTTCACCCGAATGGCTGTCGGATCGGGTGCCGAGATGCGGATCACCGGATTCTGATATTCGGCAACGGTTGTTGTTGAGTCGGAAGGTGCTGCTTCCTGGTTGGCTGATGATTCATTGCCTCCGCAAGCGAGAAGCAAAAATGAACTGAATAGACTAAGAATGTATTTCATGTTGTTATAAATTGGTGACAATCGAAATTGAGAATTGAGTGAAACCGGATTGCCCGGCATCGGGCAGCAAGTTTCGTCGGGCAAAGATAGTAATTTCCGGTAAACCCTAGGCAAAACGAATCGGTCTCTTCTCTATTCCCAATTGATTGCACCAACTTTCAGCATGCTTATTGCTCTGATTCGCGAATCATCTTCCCTACTTCCTGCAAGGTCTTGACATCGATGTCTCTGATTTTTCCCTGATAATCCGGTCCGACATTCAGCGAGAAGATATTACCATACTTCACGGCTTCCTGATAATCGTGGAAGATCTTCGAAGCCGGATAGCAGAGCTGGTCGTGTTTGGGCAAGGAATAGAACCACATTGCACCACCTTCGTGCGGAGGAAGAATCGGATAGGTGAATTCGGCTACCAGATATCCTTTATGGCTACTCTCCTGTTCCTTGTTGTAT
>OKSX01000235.1_pt1 | contig 40391 bp, 33 predicted proteins | sample 1606391 | NCBI WGS metagenome assembly OKSX01 (sample SAMEA3879578, study PRJEB24766) | human gut metagenome | biome: human-associated habitat; feature: feces | place: USA | collected 1985/1987
GCCGACATTCGCGTGGAATGCGACGTGTGTCATGGCAAACGGTTCAAACAAGAGGTTCTCGATGTGGAATATCGAGGAAAGAACATTTACGATTTCCTCGAGATGACCGTGAATCAGGCCATAGACTTTCTGTCGGAGACCGGCGGGGCTCAGGAGAAAAGAATCATCAAGAGGCTAAAACCTCTTCAGGATGTCGGACTCGGTTACATAAGACTGGGTCAATCCTCCTCCACCCTCTCCGGAGGCGAGAACCAGCGCGTAAAACTCGCCTATTATATGAGCCTTGAATCTCAGGAGAGCACTCTGTTCATTTTCGATGAGCCTACCACCGGACTTCATTTCCACGACATATCCACGCTTCTGAAATCCCTCAACAGGCTAATAGAAAAGGGGCATTCGGTGTTGATAATAGAGCATAATATGGATGTGATCAAAAGCGCCGACTGGGTTATCGACATAGGTCCCGAAGGGGGCGAGGCAGGAGGCCGCGTCGTGGCCGAAGGGACGCCTGAACAGATAGCTGCCTGCAAGGAATCATACACCGGACGTTTCCTCGAATTATAATTTAATTATGAGAATATTATTGTATGCGGCTATTTCAGCCATGATAATCTTGTCGGTAATCTCTTGCGCCGACAAAAAAGACAACAGCAAGCGGGAGCAGACTCGAGACTTGTTTCAGAAAAGCGCCACTTTAGCCCGCAAATATATCGACAGTATCTCCTCAGCAAAAGATACGGCAAGTTTGCTCGCTCTCTCCGAGCGATACGACAAAGAATTGACGCGCCTCAACTATGAATATCCGGCGGGAACCGACACGGAAATGACCGAAGGGGAAAACGACACACTGACTTCGCTCATCGTCAGGTTTATCAACCTGAAAGATTCATTGCTGAAGGCCTACGCTAAAACAGAACCTGTCGACTCTTTGCCGACCGACTCAGTCACTGACGCAATACCTGCATCTCACACCGGCGGCAGTCAAAAGCCAGTCTGAACCGATGCTTGCCCGACGATATATACAGAGGTTCCCTGACACCGTTTGTCTTGGAGCCTCTGTTTTGTTTAAGACATAATCCAAGCTCGCGACGAAGACAATAACGGGTCGTCATCACAACATTGTCATCCGGACGACATGCGCCTGTCTCCATGGCCCGCTCAATTTCCGACACTCCATGATCGCGATAGAATTTCTCGGCAAGTCGGTTGGCGATGTTCTCTTCGGGCAATGCGATGTTGCTCATAAACGGATATGACTTATCCTCTTCCATGCGCTTCCCGTATCTATATGTTGCCTCGTTTGCTTTATCGAGCAAATCCGTCAGTTCTCTCCTTGCGGATGTGAGTGTAGAAGCCGGTATGAAAACCGATTTGTCAAGATGATTGATAAATTCCCCGAGCTTATAGATGGTGTTGCCAAGTTTCCCCAGATATTTTTCCGGCTCCATCGGTTTATTTGCCGGTTCCGGAGAATATTCCAATGGAACCCTTACTTTCAATCCACGTTCATCGACAGCACTCACTCCCGTATTGTCAACAGTCATATCAATGCGGATTCGACGCGATGCCGTCGGTTTTTCGAGCTCAGCCTGCCATTTGCGGTCGAACGTACGATAAATACGGGCATTTTCAGGCAAGGTAAACGGTCGGGCGCCTATAATCCGACCTTTCTCTATTCTATTCACCCTTATACCTTCATAATCACCATTCCTGTTTAGAAAACTTATGCCGTCGCCATTGTTGAGATCCTTCAAATCATTAATCGGCTCACCCATTGATTTCGGAGTGAAGATGGATGCCATTTTCCTGTTGTCGCGACCGGGCAGGAAATATTCAGTGAATCCGCGGTTGAAACTTTTCACCGGGTCAGGAACGAATGAAATCTCACTTGTTCCGACAGAAGCCCTGCAATATTTATCGGGATTGGATTCTATAATATCATCGAGACGTCTGCGATAATAGGCTGTAATGTTTTTTACATAGGAAGCATCCTTGAGTCTTCCCTCTATCTTGAATGAAGACGCGCCTGCCTCAACAAGATCGCCGAGACATGCCGACGCATTGAAATCTCTCAGAGAAAGAAGATACCTGTTCCTTTGGAGCACACGGCCCGCAGCGTCCTCAAGGTTATAGGGCAAGCGGCACATCTGGGCGCATTCTCCGCGGTTGGCGCTTCGGCCCGTGCTCACGAAACTCGCCCTGCACCGGCCCGAATAGCTCACGCATAAGGCGCCATGCACGAAGCATTCCACAGGAATGCTGACTGCCGAAGATATTGCATTTATCTCTTCGAGAGAAAGCTCCCGGGCAAGCACAAGCTGAGAAAAGCCGGCGGCTTCAAGAAACTTTGCCTTTTCGGGCGTACGGATATCGCACTGTGTGCTCGCATGCAGTTCGATCGGGGGAATATTCATCCGCAGAATCCCCATGTCCTGCACGATCAGTGCGTCAACTCCCGCCTCATACAGACTGCGGATAAGTTTCTCTACCTTCCCGATCTCGTCATCGTAAACCAGCGTATTGACTGTGACATAAACCTTAGCCCTGAAAAGATGGGCAAATGCGGCAACTTCGGCAATATCTTCCACAGAATTCGCCGCATTCTTGCGTGCGCCATGGCTCAAAGCTCCCATATAAACGGCGTCCGCACCATGCAATATGGCTTCCTTGGCCACATGTTTATCGGCGGCCGGAGCGAGCAATTCAAGTTTCCTCAATCCCTTTGCTCTCATTTTTTGAACATTCTGTCCATATTACGTTTATCTTCGCGTTCACGTATGGACTGACGTTTGTCATACTGTTTCTTACCTCGTCCGATGCCGATCTGCATTTTTGCCAGACCGCGGTCGTTGATGAAAACCCTCATCGGCACAATCGTGAAACCGGCGTCTTCCGACTGTTTGGCAATCTTCGCTATCTCTTTCTTGTTGAGAAGCAACTTGCGGTCGCGACGCGCCACATGGTTATTATACGACCCATAGAAATATTCCGAAATATTCATCCCTTTCACCCATACCTCTCCGCGTTCTACAACGCAATAGGTATCTGTCAGCGACGCTTTCCCGTCGCGAATGGATTTTATTTCGGTTCCGGTCAGAACAATTCCCGCTACATACGTATCGGAAATCTCATAATCGAATCTTGCTTTCTTATTCTTTATATTTACCTGTTCCGCTTTCATAATACTTTCTTTATGCCCGTCTGATCAATCATGTTCCCGGCATAAACTCACTGAGCAGCCAGTTCCATAATAACGGAGCTCCAATTATAAGGAAGGATAAAGTTCCGCCTACGCGGATCTCGAGTTCTTTATCTACTCTGAATAATTTAACGCCTTTGAATACTATATATATTGTCCACAACGGTAAAAAAACAAGAACCGGGCCAAGAAGCGGAAAAACCCGGTATATTATGTAAAAAAGTGCGAGCGTCGAGATACTGAGCATCACGAATTCCTTGCCGAAGGGTTTCTGGAGCATCTGCGATTCCTTTGATGGCAGAAGAATATTGCCACAGAGCAACACGCTGAAATATCCGAAGAAAAAGGTGATGAATGTCACAATCGCAGGCACAAGCAAGGATGTCGGCGTAAGATTCACATCATAAAATAGAGCAGTGAATTCCGATAACGAAGCGATCGCCACCAGCGGATAGAAACAGGCCGACGCCACTGCCTCCGGCTTGAAGCGGCCGCGTTTCAGCGCTTTCCATCCCTCAACGGGAGTCGCGAGAATTTTAAGCAATAGAGCTATGCTGAACGACTTCCCGTTCCCCGTCTCGCCGTTCCAGGATTCTGCCTCATTCTCCATCTCTTTCAGAACGCTCGCATCTCTCGGAGCGGCAGCCGATTCATTCATAGTGGCTTCATCAGACTCCTCGAGCGAATAAAGTGTATCGGTTTCGGCATCGTTCTCCGAGCTGCGGCGGTCGGAATAATCATCATTTATATCGTCTTCGATAGAGTAAAGATTATCATTCATATAAGGTTATAGAGCAAATATGGTTATCCGGTTTATAAAAGAAAGAAGCGGCTGCCTTATAAAGGAAGTCATAGTCCTGTGCTGGAATCACACCGCCGGCCGTTACCAGGATATCCTCGCGGCCGAGCTTCTTGAGCTCCTCGATCACCTGAGGAATCAAAGTCTTGTGGCCTGCTGCGAGAGAGGATACACCGAGGATGTGGACATCGTTCTCCACAGCCTGACGAGCAGCTTCGGCAGGGGTCTGGAACAACGGTCCCATATCTACGTCGAAACCACAGTCGGCATAACCTGTAGCCACAACTTTGGCACCACGGTCATGGCCGTCCTGGCCCATCTTGGCAATCATGATACGCGGCTGACGACCTTCGCGTTTTGCGAAGTCTTCAACTGCCTTGCGGGCTTCCTCGAATTCGGGATCACCCTTCTCTTCGTTAGAATACACTCCGGAAATTGTTTTGATTACTGCCTTATAACGTCCGACAACAGCCTCGCACGCGTCGGAAATCTCGCCGAGCGAAGCCCTGAGACCGGCAGCCTTTACTGCGAGGTCGAGAAGATTGCCCTTCGAGGGATCCTTCACGGCTTCTGTAATCTTGGCGAGAGCCTCTTTCACAGCGGCCTCGTCGCGGTTCTTTCTTAGCTCTTCAAGACGTGCGCACTGCTCCTTGCGGACCTCAGTGTTGTCCACTTCGAGGATATCGATCGGATCTTCATGATCCAGACGATATTTGTTGATACCGACGATTGTCTGCTTGCCGGAATCTATGTGAGCCTGAGTGCGGGCTGCAGCCTCCTCGATTCTCAGTTTGGGAAGACCTGTCTCGATAGCTTTCGCCATGCCGCCGAGCTTCTCGATTTCCTGAATGTGCTCCCATGCGCGGTGTGCGATCTCGTTGGTGAGCGACTCGACATAGTAGCTGCCGCCCCAGGGATCAACCTGTTTGGTGACATAGGTCTCTTCCTGGATGTAGATCTGAGTATTGCGTGCGATACGCGCGGAGAAGTCGGTAGGCAGTGCGATAGCCTCGTCAAGAGCGTTGGTATGAAGAGATTGTGTGTGGCCGAGCACAGCACCCATGGCCTCCACGCAGGTACGCCCGACGTTGTTGAAAGGATCCTGCTCTGTAAGCGACCAACCGGATGTCTGGCAGTGCGTGCGGAGAGCGAGTGATTTCGGATTCTTCGGGTTGAACTGCTTCACGATCTTTGCCCAGAGCATACGTGCGGCTCGCATCTTGGCGATTTCCATGAAATAATTCATCGAAATACCCCAGAAGAAAGAAAGACGCGGAGCGAACGAGTCGATATCCATGCCTGCGTTGACACCGGCACGAAGATACTCAAGACCGTCAGCAAGGGTATATGCCAGCTCGATGTCGGCGGTTGCGCCTGCCTCCTGCATGTGGTAGCCGGAGATGGAGATCGAGTTGAACTTAGGCATGTTCTTCGATGTATATTCGAAGATATCGGCGATAATCTTCATCGAGAATGCCGGCGGATAAATATAGGTGTTGCGCACCATGAACTCTTTGAGGATGTCGTTCTGGATTGTTCCGGCCATCTCTTCGAGCTTGGCTCCCTGCTCCAGACCTGCGTTGATATAGAATGCAAGCACCGGAAGCACAGCGCCGTTCATGGTCATAGAAACGGACATCTTGTTCAATGGAATTCCGTCGAAAAGCACCTTCATATCCTCGAGTGAGCAGATCGAAACGCCTGCTTTACCCACATCGCCGACAACACGCTCGTGGTCTGCGTCATATCCGCGGTGGGTCGGAAGGTCGAATGCCACAGAGAGTCCTTTCTGACCGGAAGCGAGGTTGCGGCGATAGAAAGCGTTAGACTCGGCTGCCGTGGAGAATCCGGCATACTGACGGATTGTCCAGGGGCGAAGAGGATACATCGCGCTGTACGGGCCACGAAGGAAAGGAGGAATACCGGATACGAAATCGAGATGCTCCATCCCCTCGAGATCCTCTTGGGTATAAACCGGTTTTACCGGAATAAGCTCGGCCGTCATCCATTCTTCGCCGGATACAGCCTTGCGGCTCGCGGGAGCCGTTATCTTGGTAATATCTATTTCTTTAAAATTTGGTCTCATGATCATTTGAGGAGTTTAGCGTTAAATCCGATTAGCGTGTCGAGCACATTTACTCTGACATGGATAAAATTCTCTATACCCTGTGCCTTGAGGTCGTCCATGCATGCAGGAGCGCCGGCAACCACGAATAATGCGCGGTCGGCAAGTTCCTTGTATGCCTCGGGAGCGAAATCTGCATATTCGTCGTCGCTCGAGCAGAGAACCACTACATCAGCGCCCTTCTCGATAGCGGCGTCTACACCCTCTTTGACACTGTTGAAACCTATATTGTCGATAATCTCATATCCTGCGCAACCGAAGAAGTTGGAGGAGAACTGGGCGCGTGCGAGACGCATTGCCAGATTACCGATTGTGAGCATGAACACTTTCGGACGATGCGATGAGCGTTCAGTGTCGAGACGAAGCTGCTCGAACTGGCTTGCGGCGCGGTCGAAGTTGAGCCATTCTACGGCGCCGTCCTTAGCTTCCCCGTCATGGCAACCGCACTTGCAGCAGCATGTATCCGAAACTTTGTCGAGAGCTTTCTCGTTGAAATTAGGATACTGGTTGGTGCCGAGAAGTATCTCTTTACGACGGGCCACGTCAAGATGACGTTTCACACCCGATTCATTGACTTTTGCCTGAATCTCCCCTTTCTTGAGCATAGCCTCGAAGCCGCCGTTATCCTCGATCTCGTTGAATACTTTCCATGCCTGATCGGCAATCGAAGCGGTTAGCGTCTCGATATAGTAGGAACCGCCAGCGGGGTCGACAACTTTGTTGAGATGGGACTCCTCGCGGAGAAGAACCTGCTGGTTGCGGGCTATTCTTTCGCTGAACTCATCGGGACATTTGTAGCACAGATCGAACGGGAGTGTCTCGAGAGAATCAACTCCCGCGAGCGCTGCACTCATAGTCTCTGTCATGGAGCGCAGGAGATTCACATGCGAATCGTAGAGTGTCTGGTTGAATTTGCTTGTAATCGCATGTACCCACATCTTGCACTCATCTTCGGCAACGCCATAGGCTTTCACAATCTCAGCCCAGAGCATTCTGCCTGCGCGGAATTTCGCGAGCTCCATGAAATAATTGGAGGAGATGCCCATATTGAACTTGATGCGTCCGGCAACTTCAGCGGCGGAGATGCCCTCTTCTGTCAGAAGCGTGAGCCATTCGGCACCCCATGCCAGAGCATATCCGAGCTCCTGGATGATAAACGCGCCTGCATTGTTGAACAGGAAGCTGTCAACAGCGAAGCAACGCAAACCCTTCACATCTTTCACTGCCTCATAGAGAGCTTTGCCCTCTTTTGCAGCGTCTTTCGGGAAAGGAAGTCCGTGTTTGAGCAGACGGCGGAAGGGATTATAGTCGATAGAGCCGCGGAAATCATTCTCAGCTCCGGCTTCACGGATAAGCTTCACAAGAGCCTCGGCAGTCTCGACTGCTTTTCCCGGACAGCATGTGATGTTTACCTCTACTTTTTTCAGATCGATACCATTGAGGATTTCTCCAAGCGAAGCGGCATTGAGCTCGCCCTTGAGGGAGATACCTATTGATTCAGCGCCTTTGTCGAGGATGTGGCGGGCATGTGCGTTCATCGCGGCAGTAGCCCCCTGAGCCTCCTGACGAATCAGCCAGTCGTTGTTATTACGCGTGCCCCTGACATAGGGATATTCGCCGGGAAGCGTTCCGATGGTCGGAAGATTCTCGATGTCCTCTTTCCTATAGAAAGGCTGAACATTGAATCCTTCATTAGTGCGCCAGACAAGTTTCTTGTCGAAATCCGCACCCTTCAGGTCGGCGGTTATCTTGGCCTTCCATTCTTCAGTGGAGACCGGAGAAAACGCGTCGAAAAGAGTTTCTTTTTTCTCTGCCATTGCAAATAGCTTTTGTTTATGATATAGATTGGTTCAAATTATATTCTATTACTTGTGTCTCATGGATTCAACGCAAGTCATGGATATTGCGGTAAGGTCCGTTTCGCAAAATTAAACAATATTTGACGAATTCAAAACTTAAAACATCAAATTTCGTTAAAAAAGCGCATTAGCCGATAAGTTCCTTATCATTGCAACGCAACACGCGAGCCGGGAAATCTTCCACCATCTGCATGTTGTGCGTGGCCATAATGATTGTGTTGCCCTCTTCGGCCAGCCGATGTAGAAGGCTCACTATCTGATAACCTGTCTGTGGGTCGAGATTTCCCGTAGGCTCGTCGGCAAGAATAAGGCGTGGTTTGTTGAGGAGTGCTCTGGCTATAACTATACGTTGCTGTTCGCCGCCACTCAACTCATGGGGCATCTTATAGCTTTTGTTCTCCATACCGACATCCTTGAGGACTTCGGCGATTCTATCCTCTATTTCACGCTTATCTTTCCAGCCCGTTGCCTCAAGAACGAAGCGCAGGTTGGCCATGGCTGAACGATCCTGCAGAAGCTGGAAATCCTGAAACACGATGCCTATACTGCGTCTGAGATAGGGTATCTGACGCTTTTTGAGAGTCAGAAGGTCATAACCGAGGACTTCTGCTTTCTCGCCTCCCGGAATCGGCACATCTGCATACATGGTCTTCAGAAGTGAACTTTTGCCGCTCCCCACTCTGCCGACAAGATAACAGAACTCCCCTTCTGAAACCCGAAACGTCACATCCTTCATCACCAGACGATCTGCCCTTTCTATCTCGACTTTTTTATAATCAACTATAATACCCATTATGATAAACCATTATTATTGAAAAATATGACGGAACACTTCTTCCACCTTCCCTACTTCGACAATACGGATATTGAAATTATCCTTTACCCCTTTCAGATTGCCGCGGGGAATGAAAATGCTTTCAAATCCGAGTTTCTGCGCCTCGGCAACCCGCTGCTCGATGCGGGTGACCGTGCGGATCTCACCGGAAAGTCCGACTTCGCCGGCAAAACATATTTCGCGAGGCACCGCCACATCGAAATTCGAACTCATGATGGCCGCCACTACCGACATGTCGATCGCCGGGTCGGCAACTTTGAGCCCTCCGGCTATATTCAGGAACACATCTTTTTGCGACAGTTTGAATTTTGCCCGTTTCTCAAGCACGGCCAGCAACATGTTGAGCCGCCTTTGGTCGAATCCTGTCACTGACCTCTGAGGCGTCCCGTAGGCAGCCGACGAAACGAGTGCCTGGACCTCGACCATAAACGGTCGGATGCCCTCCATTGTCACACCGATTGCGATTCCGCTCATCGCCTCTTCCCTGTTTTCCGACAAAAGCATCTCCGAAGGATTCTTCACCTCCTTCAACCCTCTCTGCACCATCTCATAAATACCGATTTCGTTTGTTGAGCCGAACCGGTTCTTTATAGAGCGCAGTATTCGATATAGATATTGCCTGTCACCCTCGAACTGAAGAACGGTGTCTACTATATGCTCAAGAACCTTCGGACCTGCTATTGCTCCGTCTTTGTTGATATGACCCACAAGAATCACAGGAACGCCGGATTCTTTGGCATAACGGAGAAGAGACGCTGCGCATTCCCTCACTTGCGACACGCTTCCGGGGGCGGATTCGATGTCGGGAGAGGAGATAGTCTGGATTGAATCTACAACCACAAGCGCCGGCTTCACATTCTCAATCTGCGTAAAAATATTGTCGAGGTCGGTTTCGCAAAGTATGAACGTATCTTCAGAAACCTTTCCGAGGCGGTCGGCGCGTAATTTCAGTTGAGAGGCGCTCTCTTCGCCGGAAATATATAGAACACGACGATTGCGGATCGAAAGTATGTTCTGAAGCAGAAGCGTTGATTTGCCAATACCCGGCTCACCTCCTATAAGTGTGAGACTGCCGGAAACAAGACCGCCGCCAAGAACCCTGTTGAGCTCGCCCGAAGGCATCTTCATGCGCATTTCCTCCTTGACCTCGATCTCCGAGAGCCTAACAGGTTTCGTGCTTTTCACAAGACCAGTCTTTTTGGATTTGGCATTTTTCTGCGATACCTTTTCTTCGACAAAGGCATTCCATTCCCCGCACGACGGGCATTTGCCCAGCCATTTAGGTGATTCATAACCGCAATTGCTACAGAAAAAAACTGATTTAATTTTAGTTGTGGCCATTTAGACTCTGTCCCTTTACACTACAAAATTAACGATTTTTCAAATAATTAAAAAAATAATGCTCATCGTTTCAAAACATTTTATGCGTCAAATCATTTTAATAAGTGAGAACTCATATTAAATTATACTCTTTCCTAATGAGGCGATATTTGTTTCGCGCTTCATTTTTTGTGTTTTTATTCGCACAGTTGCGCACGAAAACCGAAAACATATAGTTTAATATGTTGATGGGAATTATTAATCTCATAATAACATGACTCTTTGGTTATTTTTGACCTCTAATTAATATTAATTAATGTTATGAAATTTCTTACTGACGAAAAACTTCTCATTGTCGGTGCGGCCGGCATGATTGGATCCAACATGGCCCAGACAGCCATCATGATGCACCTTACCCCGAACATCTGTCTCTACGACCCCTATGCAAAAGGTCTTGAAGGCGTTGCCGAGGAACTTCTCCAGTGCGGATTCGAGGATATGAACATCACATTCACCGATGACATCGAGAAAGCATTCACAGGTGCCAAATATATTGTATCTTCGGGCGGCGCTCCCCGTAAGGCAGGCATGACCCGCGAGGATCTGCTCAAAGGCAATGCTCAGATCGCCGAAGACTTCGGAAAGAACGTAAGAAAATATTGCCCCGATGTGAAACATATTGTGGTTATCTTCAATCCCGCCGACATAACGGGTTTGATCACTCTTCTCTACTCCGGCGTGAAACCCTCTTGCGTCACAACTCTCGCAGCTCTCGACAGCACGCGTCTGCGCAATGAGCTTGCAAAATATCTCGACATCGCGCCCGACCGCATTGTCAATGCCCGCACATACGGAGGCCACGGAGAGCAGATGGCTGTGTTCGCTTCCACAACCCGCATCGACGGCAAACCGCTCACCGAACTTATCGCAAGCGGCGTCATTCCCGAAGCTGAATGGGAAAAGATTCAGACCCGCGTGATCCAGGGCGGAAAGAACATCATCGATCTTCGCGGACGTTCATCGTTCCAGAGCCCGGCATATCTCTCGATCGAGATGATCGCCGCAGCTATGGGGGGTCCCGCCTTCAGATGGCCTGCCGGCGTTTATGTCAACGACAAGCGCTTCAAACATATTCTCATGGCCATGGAGACCACCATCACCAAAGATGGAGTTAGCTTCCGCCCGGTTGACGGCACACCCGAGGAAAATGCCGCTCTCGAAAAGAGTTACGAGCACCTCTGCGCTCTCCGCGACGAAGTAATTTCGCTCGGCATCATGCCTCCTATTTCCGAATGGGGCAAGCTCAATCCCTATCTCGAAGAAGAGACAAAATAAAATTGCAATCATATCATTACAAAGCGTCGGAGCCGTTTCGGTTCCGACGCTTTTTATGTTATATAACATGCGCCTCCATCAGTTGTTATGCGCCAATTTGTGCCGGATTAGTTAGGTAATATCGCGGAATAACGTTATATTTGCCTCATGATTCCCGCATCGGCCGATAAGGCCCTGCGGAAAGCTTATTTCTCATAGAATACAACCTTTTAAACAAATAACTTTAAATCATGAAGAAACACAATTTCTATGCCGGGCCCAGCATCCTGAGTCCCTACACAATTGAAAAAACAGCAGAGGCTATCCGCGACTTTTCCGACATGGGTCTCTCGATTCTTGAAATCTCCCACCGCAGCAAGCAGTTTCAGGCCGTAATGGATGAAGCCGTTGCCCTCACAAAAGAGCTTCTTCATCTTCCCGAAAACTATCACGTTCTGTTCCTCGGAGGAGGCGCAAGCATGCAGTTCTGCATGGTTCCTTTCAATCTGCTCAACAAAAAGGCCGCATATCTGAACACCGGCACATGGTCGACCAACGCCATCAAGGAAGCTCGCATCTTTGGCGAAGTAGATGTAGTTGCATCATCCGAGGACACCAAGTTCAACTATATCCCCAAGGATTTCACAATTCCTTCCGACGCCGACTATTTCCATTTCACATCCAACAACACAATCTACGGAACGGAAATCCGTCATGATTTCGATTCTCCCGTACCTGTTGTATGCGACATGTCGTCGGATATCTTCTCCCGTCAGTTCGATCCCGAGAAATACGCCGTTATCTATGCCGGAGCTCAGAAGAACCTTGCCCCTGCAGGCGTCACGATAGTTATCGTACGCGAAGATGTGCTCGGAAAGGTTAATCGCGAGATACCCACCATGCTCGATTATCGCACGCACATCAAGAAAGGCTCGATGTTCAACACTCCGCCTGTGCTCCCGATATATTCCGCTCTAATGACTCTGCGTTATTATAAAGAGATGGGTGGCGTCAAGGCTATGGAGAAGATCGACCTTGAAAAGGCAGCAATGCTCTATGATGAGATCGACCGCAACAAACTATTCGTCGGGACTGTCGCCGAAGAAGACCGCTCGATCATGAACGTTTGCTTCGTAATGAAACCGGACTATGCAGAACTTGAGAAAGATTTCATGGAATTCGCCACTTCAAAGGGTATCGTCGGAATCAAGGGTCACCGTTCGGTTGGCGGTTTCCGCGCATCGCTTTATAACGCACTTCCCCTTGACAGCGTAAAAGTGCTCGTCGAGGCAATGAAAGAGTTCGAAAGCAAACATTAATAAGAAACTATCCCGAAATGAAGATATTAGTATTTACAGAGAAACCTTTTGCACCCGCTGCCGTCAAAGCTATCGAGCAGACTGTCAATGCTTCCGGTAATGAACTTAAGCTCGTCGAGGGTGGCACACGCGAGGATTTCGTAGAGGCAATCACTGATGCCGACGCCCTTATCGTAAGAAGTGATAAAGTGGACCGTGCTCTTCTCGACCACGCCAAAAACCTCAAGGTGATTGTCCGCGCCGGTGCCGGATACGACAACATTGATCTCGATGCCGCATCCGACAAGAAGATATGCGTCATGAACACTCCCGGTCAGAACTCGAATGCCGTGGCAGAACTTGTGTTCGGAATGATTGTGATGATGTGCCGCAACCAGTATAACGGGAAATCCGGATCTGAGCTCAAGGGGAAATCCCTCGGAATCTATGCATACGGTCAGGTTGGCCGCAATGTGGCACGCATCGCCAAAGGCTTCGACATGAAAATAGAGGCTCTCGACAAATTCGTAGACGATGCTGTTATGGAAGCCGACGGCATCAAACCGTTGCACGACGTTAAGGAACTCTTCTCGTCCAACGACTTCGTTTCCCTCCACATCCCGGCAACAGCCGAGACAAAAAACTCCATCGGATATGATCTCGTGATGCTCATGCCGAAGAATGGCGTGCTTGTGAACACTGCAAGAAAAGAGGTTATCGACGAAGACGGTCTCATCAGGGCCCTTGAGGAGCGTCCCGACCTCCGCTATGTTTCCGACATCAAGCCTGACAAAGCTGAGGAATTTGAGAAAAAATTCGCATCCCGCGTTTTCTTCACTCCCAAAAAGATGGGCGCTCAGACAGCTGAAGCCAATTTCAATGCCGGCGTAGCCGCTGCCCAGCAGTCGATAGCATATCTCAAAGACGGTTTCAACAAGTATCAGGTAAACAGATTCTGACAGTTTTCTAATCGACAATAAAAAATGAGGTGTTTTTCTGAACACCTCATTTTTTATTGTCGATTCTCAAAAATCAAATCATTCCGCAAAATGCCTCATGACTATTTTAAAGAACAGAGACGCATAAACTCTTCGCGTAGACTGGGATCCTCGGCAAAACGACCATTATAATCAAAGGTCGTTGTAGCCGAATCCTGCTTCTCTACACCCCGCATTTTCATGCACAAGTGCTCGCCGGTGCAGCAAACTATCACGCCGTCGGTCGGCATCGCTTCGCTGAGAAGCTCACATACCTGTGAAGTGAGACGCTCCTGAACCTGAAGCCGACGCGCAAAGTTATCAACTATTCTCGCCAGCTTGGAGAGTCCGATCATCTTCCCTTTAGGAATATAGCCGATAGACACCTTCCCGAAAAACGGAAGAATGTGATGCTCGCACATGCTGTAAAACTCGATATCCTTCACAATCACCATCTGCGACCCGCTATGCTCGAAAATCGCCTGGCGGGCAATGGCAAGAGGGTCGGAACGGTAACCTGACGTTATATCGAGCAATGCTTTGGCGGCTCGCACAGGAGTCTTTTTTAACCCCTCGCGCTCCGGATCTTCACCTACAAGCCGGAGTATCGCCTCGTAATGAGCGGCGATCTCAGCTACTGTCTCTTCATTATGATTTTGGGTTCTTCCCATCTATCAAAATTATTTGATCACGACAATCTGGCTTCTCACCACCCGCATCTCAGATGCGAACTGTGGGAATGCCCGTTTCAGCTCGGCAAGCGCGCGGGAGGCCTCCTCGCTCGTACGGAAATTGCCTACACGCGTATACCAGTTAGGGGCACTCGAAAAGCTGTAGATCTGTCCTCTGTATTTAGGAAAGCGCGAAACTATCGCGCTGCCGCGCGCCTTGGCTCTCGCTTCGAGAGAGTGCTGGCTGCGGCCATCGCTGAAGACCTGCACCCTGTATCCGCTCAATTTGTTGATACCGGGACGCAGCGTAGGTCCGCTCTGCTTCTTCTGGGCGTCGGCATCGGAGATGATGAGATCAAGTATATTCTCGGGGATGTCGATTTTTACATTCCCTCTCGACTCTATCTCTATGCGGCGTGCCGGATTCTCGGCAGACTTTGTAGTCTGCTCTGTCTGGGCGCAAACGGGAAACGAAAAGATTCCCGCTGTCAGAAGCGCCAGAACGGAAGTGAATATTCGTCTTAGCGATGACATGAGGTATTATTTTCAGAAAGACTCGATGATACCGAGGAACGATTCAGCCTGAAGAGCTGCGCCGCCGATAAGGCCGCCGTCAACATCGGGTTTTGCGAAAAGTTCCTTTGCATTGGAGGGCTTGCAGCTTCCGCCATAGAGGATGGATGTGTTGTCGGCAACTTCCTTGCCATATTTCTCCTCTACAACCTTGCGGATGTGAGCGTGCATATCCTGTGCCTGCTCGGCTGTGGCTGTCTTGCCCGTACCGATGGCCCATACGGGTTCGTAGGCGATGATGATCTTTCCGAAATCCTCGGCGCTAAGCTCAAAGAGAGCCTCTACCTGACCCTTCACAACTTCGTTGTAGCTTCCGTTCTCTCTCTCTTCGAGAACCTCGCCTACGCAGAAAATAGGTGTCAGACCGTTTGCAAGAGCGAGTTTTGTCTTGGCAAGAAGCTGCTCGTTGTTTTCTCCGAAATACTGACGACGCTCGCTATGGCCGAGGATTACGTGAGTAGCACCCGTAGACTTTACCATTGCGGCGCTGACCTCGCCCGTATAAGCACCTTTCTCATGCTCCGAGCAGTTCTCTGCGCCGAGTTTCACCAATTCAGGCTCAAGAACAGCGTTAACACTTGTAAGATGTGTGAAAGGAACACAAACTACAACGTCGCAATTCACTTTCTTACCTTTGAGAAGGCTGTTGATCTGGTTTGCCAACTCCACACCCTCTTCGAGAGTGGTGTTCATTTTCCAGTTGCCTGCAACTACATTCTTTCTCATTTCCTATTATTTAGATAGTTTAAAGTAATTTAAACAAGTAAGTGTTATAATTCAATATTAAGAATCAAACGACGCCTTCCGTTACGGCAGGCTGTTTTATCATGCAAAGTTAACCCATTTCTTCCACCTTTCCAAAAAGAAATTTCGTAACTACTCCTCAAAGAACTTTAGTTGCTTTGAACAACCTTTGCAGAATATGAAATTAAATCTTCTTAAATCGATTAATTTTTACTTTCTACTTATTATTGTTATATTTGTTATTATTGTTATATTTGCATGATATGGATTTCAATCTCACTTCGGAATATAAACCTACGGGCGATCAGCCGGAAGCGATCGCCGAACTTGTGGAGGGTGTGAAAAACGGTCTCCCTCACCAGACGCTGCTCGGCGTGACCGGGAGCGGCAAGACGTTCACGATGGCAAACGTGATTAAGGAAGTGAAACGCCCTACCCTGATTCTGTCACATAATAAGACGCTTGCAGCTCAGCTCTATTCAGAGTTCAAAAGCTTCTTCCCCGAAAACTCGGTGCAGTATTTCGTAAGCTATTACGATTATTACCAACCTGAAGCATATATCCCCTCTTCCGACAAATATATCGAGAAAGACCTGATGATCAACGACCAGATCGAGAAACTGAGACTCTCCACAGTCGCCGCTCTTCTCTCGGGTCGGCGCGATGTGGTGGTGGTATCGAGCGTGAGCTGCATCTACGGTATGGGGAATCCGGAGGATTTTTCCCAGACTGTGGTGCATATCAACCGAGGTGACCGCATTTCGCGTAACGCTTTCCTCCGCAAGCTCGTGGATTCTCTCTACAGCCGCACGGAAATCGAACTCAAGAGCGGTCAGTTCCGCGTAAAGGGGGATACAGTCGATATACTCCTCTCCTTCGAAGATATTCAGTTGCGTGTTGTTTTCTGGGGTGATGAAATTGAAAGTATCAGCACGGTGGATCCGGAATCGGGAGCCGTTCTGACGCAGCTTGACGGATTCAACATATATCCGGCCAATATCTTCGTATCGTCGAAAGAGAACACGGCACGCGCCATCGACCAGATAGCTGTCGATCTCGGTGCTCAATGCGAGTTTTTCCGCAACGAAGGTAAACTGCTCGAGGCCGAGAGATTGCGCGAGCGTGTAACCTACGACCTCGAGATGATTAAGGAGCTCGGGCATTGCAGCGGAATCGAGAACTATTCCCGCTATTTCGACGGCCGCCAGCCCGGCATGCGCCCATTCTGTCTGCTCGACTATTTCCCCAAAGACTACCTCACAATCATTGATGAGAGCCACGTCACCCTCCCGCAGATCCGCGGCATGAACGGCGGCGACCTCTCCCGTAAGATGAATCTTGTGGAATATGGGTTCCGTCTGCCTGCGGCTATCGACAACAGGCCGTTGAAGTTCGATGAATTCGAGAGACTCACGCATCAGGTGATATATGTGAGCGCCACACCCGGCGATTATGAATTGCAACAGACCGAGGGAATTTTCACCGAGCAGGTGATCCGCCCCACCGGCCTTCTCGACCCGGAGATCGAGGTGCGTCCCACCATGAATCAGATCGATGACCTCATGGAACAGATCCGCCAGCGCATCGAAGCCGGAGAGCGCACACTGGTGACAACTTTGACAAAACGAATGGCCGAGGAGCTCAACGACCATCTCATAAAATGGGGTGTCAACAGCGCTTATATCCACAGCGATGTCGACACACTCGAACGTATCCGCATACTCGAGGACCTGCGTCAGGGCGTTTACGATGTGCTTATTGGCGTCAACCTCCTCCGCGAAGGCCTCGATCTTCCGCAGGTGAGCCTTGTGGCTATCCTCGACGCCGACAAGGAGGGGTTCCTCCGCAACCACCGCTCGCTTACGCAGACAGCGGGACGCGCCGCGAGAAACGTCAACGGAAAGGTGATAATGTATGCCGACAAAATCACCGACAGTATGCAGAAGACCATCGACGAAACCGAACGCCGGCGCGCCAAGCAGATGCTTTACAACGAGACTCACGGAATAACGCCTACCCCTATCGTCAAAAAGAGTCAGAACGATCTCATCGAGCTTTACGAAGGAAGCGGCAAACAGGGTGAGCGCGCTCCGGAGCGGAACGCCCAGGCACGCGGCGCCTCTAAAAAACCGACAACGCGCTCACAGTCCGCACCGCGTCCATATATCGAAGAGGAGCATCACGTCAGCATCGCGGCCGACCCGGTATTGGCATATATGTCGCCCGGCGAACTCAAGGAACAGATCGATAGCCTCAACAGCCGCATGATACAGGCCGCCAAGCGCACCGACTTCATCGAGGCCGCAAGACTCCGCGACGAGATGCTTAAGCTCACCGACCGTCTCGAATCTCTCGAAAAAGTAGAATCCTGAACAAATGGCACGGAACTCCAATTCGAATAAAGAATACGCTCTGCCGCTCCCTCCGAAGTCAATGTATCTGCCTACATCAAAAGATGAGATGGATGCGTTAGGATGGGACATGGCTGATATCATAATATTCTCGGGCGATGCCTATGTGGATCACCCGTCGTTCGGAGCTGCCGTGATCGGCCGCACTCTCCAGCATGCCGGCTATCGCGTGGCGATAGTGCCCCAGCCCAACTGGCGCGACGACCTGCGCGATTTCAAGAAACTCGGCAGGCCGCGCCTCTTCTTCGGAGTGTCGGCCGGGGCGATGGATTCGATGGTGAACCATTACACCGCCAACCGCCGCCTTCGTCACGATGACGCCTATACTCCCGGAGGACGCCACGGCATGCGTCCCGACTATCCGACAATCGTCTATTCCTCTATCCTCAAAGAGCTATATCCCGATGTTCCGGTGATTGCCGGAGGTATAGAAGCCTCACTGCGACGGATTGCTCATTACGACTATTGGCAGGACCGCCTTCGTCCGTCAATTCTTGCTGACTGCAAAGCCGACATGATATGCTACGGCATGGGCGAGCGAACGGTAGTTGAACTCGCCTCACGTCTGTCGCGCGGCGAAAAGATCAACGAAATCACCGATGTGCCCCAGACAGTCTTCTTTTCCGAGGATAAGCCTGCGGAGGGTGATATAGTTCTTGCTTCGTATGAAGAATGTCTTAAGGACAAACGGAAACAATCACTCAACTTCAGGCACGTGGAGGAGGAATCCAACAGATATGAGGGAAGAACGATCTGGCAGGAAACCGCCGGACGGATGATACGCGTCAACCCTATGTATCCGCCGATGTCTACCGGCGAGATCGACGCCTCTTTCGACCTCCCATACACTCGCATGCCACATCCGCGATATTACGGCAAGCATATTCCCGCATACGACATGATACGCCATTCGGTCAACATGCACCGCGGATGTTTCGGAGGTTGCGCGTTTTGTACGATTTCAGCCCATCAGGGTAAATTCATAGCGTCGAGATCCAAGGAGTCGATCATAAAAGAGGTGAAGAAGATATGCTCAATGCCCGACTTCAAAGGATATATCTCCGATCTCGGTGGCCCATCGGCCAACATGTATGCCATGGGAGGCAAAGACCGGAGCATCTGCGCCCGCTGCGTGCGTCCCTCATGCCTGCATCCGCGCATCTGCCTGAATCTCGACACCGATCATTCCCCTCTGCTCGACATTTACCGCAGTGTCGATAAACTGCCGAAGGTTAAGAAATCGTTTGTGGGGAGTGGTGTGAGATACGACCTCGCCATGAGTGGCGGCAAAGATGGCGGCACATCACCTGTCAACCGGGAATATATCGAAGAATTAATAAAGAACCATGTCAGCGGCCGACTCAAAGTCGCTCCGGAGCATACGTCGGATGCCGTGCTCGACGTGATGCGCAAGCCCTCTTTCAGCCTGTTCCGCAAATTCAAATCCATCTTCGACCGCATCAACGACCGCAACGGGTTGCGACAGCAGATCATCCCCTATTTCATCTCTTCCCATCCCGGTTGCAGAGAGGAGGATATGGCCGAGCTGGCATGTATTACCAAAGAGCTCGACTTCCATCTTGAACAAGTGCAGGATTTCACACCCACTCCGATGACTGTGGCTACGGAAATTTATTATTCCGGAATCCATCCCTATACCGGCAAGGAGGTCTACACTGCCCGCACTGAAAATGAGAAGCTGACACAGCGGATGTTTTTCTTTTGGTATAAACCGGAACAACGTGCGGCAATCGTCAGAGAACTGAAAAGAATCAACAGACCCGACCTCGAGAAGATCCTTTACGCCCCGAAAGCTTCTTACAGGAATCAGGCCCGGAAATCGGCTCAGAAGCCGACAATAAAACCGGAACGCGGACACCGTCCCGACAGCAAGTCCGGAAGGTCCGGCAGACCGATGAGAGCAAGATAGAAATTATTTCTGCCTAACCGAAAATACTATACACAAAAACTCTATTTTATGAACAAATTCAATTTTGCAATGAGCGCAATGATTGTCACTCTGGCCGCAGGAGGCTGCCAGAAGGATGAAGGCGATCAGAAGATTATCGAAAAGCCGGAGGTCGAAATCACCGATGGTAAATTGACTCCGGAGGTGCTCGAGGCGTTCGGCCGCATCGGCGATGCCCAGACTTCTCCCGACGGCAAGACGGTTATATTCACTCTCGCCTATGAAGATATCAAGGAGAATAAATCCAATGCCGAGATCTACAGCATACCCGTTGAGGGTGGCGATCCTGTACGCCTCACTAAGACAGCCGCTTCGGAAGGGAACATACGGTGGATCGAGAATGGCAAGAAAATAGCTTTCCTCCGCTATGACGAGGAATCGAAAGCCTCGCAGATTTTCGTTATGAATGCTGATGGGGGAGCTGAAAAGATGGTGTCGGACGTAGAAAACGGAATTGAATGTTTCGAAATTTCTCCCGACGGCAAAAAGATTGTCTATGCCTCCCCCATTGATGACTTCAATAAAAACGATGAGGATCTATTCAAGGATCTTCCCAAGACAACCGGTCGCGTGGTCGACGACCTCATGTATAAACACTGGGATGAATGGGTAAGCAAGATTCCGCATCCCTTCGTGGCCGATTTCGACGGCAACAAGATTGCGAATGCCGAAGACATCATGAAAGGCGAGCCGTTCGAGTGCCCGATGCGTCCTTTCGGCGGAGCGGAGTCTTTCGCATGGTCGCCCGACAGCAAACAGCTTGTCTACGTTTCCCGCAAACTCAAAGGTAAAGATTACGCTTTCTCCACCGACAGCAATCTCTATCTCTACGATCTCGAAAAGAAATCGACAGATATCCTTACTCCCGACATGCCCGGCTACGACACCGACCCGGCATTCTCGCCCGACGGCAAGACTCTCGCCTTCCTCTCCATGCCGACTGCCAAATATGAGAGCGACAAGAAGCGCCTCATGCTTCTCGACATGGGCTCCCGCACGATGCGCGACCTCACCGAGAACTGGGATTACTGGCCCGAGCAGATTTCATGGGCTCCCGATGGCAAATCAATCCTTTTCACCGGCTACTACGAAGGTACGTCTCCGGTGTTCAGCATCAACCCCGCCGACTGCAAGATCGACACTATCGCTTCCGGAATCTGCGACTATGCCGGCGTCAGAGCTTTGTCGAAAAACAGTGCTATCGCTTTGCGCCATTCGATGAAATCGCCTAACGAGGTATGCTTCATCAATAATGGAGATGTCAAGGAGATCACATCTGTCAACAAAGAGTTGCTTTCCAATCTCAAACTCGGCGATGTAAGAAAAGTGATGGTACCCACCACCGACGGCAAGCAGATGACATGCTGGGAGATTCTTCCCCCCGATTTCGATCCCAACAAGAAATATCCGGCAATTCTTTACTGTCAGGGCGGTCCGCAGCAGGCTGTAAGCCAGTTCTGGAGCTATCGCTGGAACTTCATGATAATGGCCGCCAACGGCTATGTAGTAATCGCTCCCAACCGTCGGGGACTCCCGGGTTTCGGCACTGAATGGAACCGCCAGATCTCCGGCGACTACGGCGGCCAGAACATGCAGGATTATTTCTCCGCCACCGACTACATCAAATCGCGTCCCTACGTACATGCCGACCGCGTCGGAGCAATCGGCGCAAGCTACGGCGGCTTCTCCGTCTATTGGCTCGCCGGCCACAACGACGGCCGTTTCGCCGCCCTTGTAGCCCATGCCGGAATTTTCAATCTCGAAGCACAATATCTCGAAACGGAAGAGATGTGGTTTGCCGATTTCGACCTCGGCGGACCCTGGTGGGATGAAAGCAACGCCACGGCTCAGAAAACATACGCCAACTCCCCCCATCGTTTCGTCAATAAGTGGACTGCCCCGATTCTCGTCACTGTCGGTGAGCTCGACTATCGAATTCTTGCTTCTCAGGGTATGCAGGCTTTCAATGCCGCCAAGATGCATGGCCTCGATGCTGAAATGCTCGTATTCCCCGATGAGAACCATTGGGTGCTCAAACCGCAGAATGCCATCCTCTGGCAACGCGTGTTCTTCCGCTTCCTCGACAAATATCTGAAAGCGGAACCTGCAAAAGCAGCAGAGACGCCGGAGAAAGAGAAATAATCCGGACAATTGATATTACTTACGGGAGGCTGTGCCGAAATTTCGGCGCGGCCTCCGCTGTTTCTTCGCATACCCATTATTAGGTATTTTGATCCTATTAGTCTTTTCTGCGTGTCGATTTGTTAAAAATGCGTATGGATTTGTTAATAATATGAGTTAATTTTGCCTCCGAAATGAGACTGTCAGATCTTAAGCCGGGACAAACCGGCGTTATAACCAAAATATTAGGTCACGGAGCTTTTCGTAAGCGCGTGATGGAGATGGGATTCGTCAGAGGACGCGAAGTCCGGGTGGTGCTCGACGCACCGCTGCGCGACCCCGTGAAATATGCTCTGATGGATTATGAGGTTTCGCTCCGCAGGGCCGAGGCGGATCTTATCGAGGTGGATTTGCTCGAAAACTGGAAATCGGCAGAAATCCACTCGGATGCCGTAACGGAATCCCACGACTCGGAAGCGGAATCAAACCTCCGCAAAGACAAGATTATCAATATCGCCCTCATCGGCAATCCCAATTGCGGAAAGACCTCCCTTTTCAACATTGTTTCCGGCGCTCATGAACATGTGGGCAATTATGCAGGCGTGACTGTAGGCGCCAAAGAGGGAAGCATGAAATATAAGGGATATCGGCTCAATATCGTCGATCTCCCGGGCACATATTCCCTCTCGGCTTACTCTCCGGAGGAACTTTACGTGATGCGCTACCTCCGCGAGGAGACGCCCGATGTGATCGTGAATGTGATTGTAGCTTCAAATCTCGAGCGAAATCTTTACCTCACCACGGAACTTATCGACATGAACCGCAGCATGGTGATCGATCTCAACATGTTCGATGAACTCCAGAGAAGCGGCGTCGATCTCGATTACAAGAACCTCGGCCGGATGCTCGGCGTGCCTGTTGTGCCGACCGTGGCATCCAGCGGCTATGGCATCGATAAATTGCTCGACACCATTATTGAGGTGTATGAGATGCGCAACCCCGACACACGGCATATCCACGTCAAGATGAATCCGGAAATCGAGTCGGGCATCTGCAAGCTTAAGGATGAGTTCAAGAACAACACTTCGGTTTCACATCATTTCTCACCTCGCTTTCTCGCCATAAAGTTTCTTGAGAAGGATCCGGAAGTGGAGAAGATGCTGCGCGAAAACAGCGACTATCACCGTTGGGTCGAAATACGCGATGAGGAAAACGAGCGTATTCGCAAATCGCTGAACGAGGATGTATCTTCGGCAATCGCAGCGGAGAAATACGGATTCATTCAGGGAGCTTTGAAGGAGAACACGGAGGGCTCTCTGGCAAAGGAGGAGAAATCCACACGTATCATCGATGATTTCGTAACCAACAAGCTTTTCGGATTCCCGATATTCCTGCTCGTAATGTGGCTTATGTTCTGGGCCACTTTCAAGATAGGCGCCTATCCGATGGAATGGATTGAGTCGCTCGTGTCGTGGATATCGCGCCTTCTCGGCAACTCTATGGCCGACGGACCTCTCAAAGACCTTATCCTCGACGGCATCATAGGCGGTGTAGGCGGAGTGATCGTGTTCCTCCCCAACATTCTGATTCTATATGCCTTCATATCCTTTATGGAGGACTCCGGCTACATGGCCCGCGTGGCATTCATCATGGATAAGCTCATGCACCGTATGGGGCTTCACGGAAAGTCGTTCATCCCGCTCGTTATGGGATTCGGCTGCAATGTACCGGCCATAATGTCCACAAGAATTATCGAGAGCAAATCGAGCCGACTGATCACCATTCTTATTAACCCGTTCATCAGCTGCTCGGCCCGCATACCTATCTATGTGCTTCTTGTCGGTGCATTCTTCCCCAACTTTGGAGCGTGGGTGTTTGTCGGGCTGTATACCCTCGGTATATTGGTGGCTGTGTTCACGGCCAAACTGATGCGCAAGTTCTGGTTCAAGGCAGATGAGACGCCTTTCGTGATGGAGCTTCCTCCTTACCGAATGCCGACTCTGAGAGCCACGATGCGCAACATGTGGGGAAAAGCCGAACAGTATCTCCGTAAAATGGGAGGCCTGATTCTTGTGGCCTCGATAATAATCTGGGCTCTCTCCTATTTCCCGCATTACAAAATGGAGGATGTTCCTCAGGATTACCGCGCCTCGGCTCTGGCTGAAATGCCGGAATCCTCGAAGCTCGATTACTCTCAGACGGAACTCGACAACATGATTCTCAAGGAGTATCAGCAGGGCCATTCGATATTGGGACATATCGGTAAGTTTGTAGAGCCGGTGGTGAAACCGATGGAATTCGGCTGGAAGACATGCGTATCGCTCATTGCCGGATCAGCGGCTAAGGAAGTGGTGGTCTCGACTCTCGGTGTGCTTTATGTCGGCGATGACGATGCCGACCTGCTGTCCGAGCGACTGAGAACGCCGTCCAAGATAACAGGAAAGACACCTTTCACGCCCGCATCGGCAATGGCGTTCATGGTGTTCGTACTGCTATATTTCCCATGCATCGCCACACTCGCCGCCATTTCCCGCGAGACGGGAAGCTGGAAATATTCCCTCTTCTCCGTGGTCTACAATACCTCTCTGGCGTGGATATTCTCATTCCTCACTTTCCGACTGTTCATACTATTCGTATAACGGAGCCGACAAATCATAAATAAAAAACCGTGCGGAACGGGGAATAATTGAATCCCCTGTTCCGCACGGTTTATTATTGCGTTGAAAAGGATATTTAAGAAACAATATCCTTGTATTCTATCTTCAGTTTATCCTCCCCATCGGTGTAGGATACGTTGATCGTTCCTCCGAGTTTACCCTCGGCATTGAGTTCGAGCATAAGTTCTGCAAGCTCGTCTTCCAGATATTTCTGGATGGCACGCTTCAACGGACGCGCTCCGAAATTCTTGTCATATCCCTTGTCGGCGATGAAAGTCTTTGCCTCCTCGGTCAGATCGAGTGTAAAGCCGAGTTTGGCGATGCGCTCGTAGAATTCCTTCAGCTCGATGTCGATTATCTGGAGCAAAGCCTCTTTCGAGAGCTGGTCGAACATTATGATATCATCTACACGGTTGAGGAACTCGGGGCTGAACGCCTTGTTGAGTGCCTTGGATATCACTCCGTGAGCCTGCTCTTTGGTAACGACCTCGGTATTGAATCCGACTCCGGCGCCGAAATCCTTCAGCTGTCGCGAGCCGACGTTGCTCGTCATAATCAATATCGTGTTCTTGAAATCTATCTTCCTTCCGAGTGAATCGGTAAGACGGCCTTCATCCATCACCTGAAGCAGAAGGTTGAACACGTCCGGGTGCGCTTTCTCGATCTCGTCGAGAAGAACCACCGAATAAGGGCGGCGACGCACTTTCTCCGTGAGCTGTCCCCCCTCTTCATAGCCCACATATCCCGGAGGCGCTCCGACGAGTCGCGACACGGTGAATTTCTCCATAAATTCACTCATGTCCATCCTGATGAGCGAGTCGGAAGAGTCGAAAAGATACTCGGCGAGTTTCTTGGCGAGATGGGTCTTGCCGACACCGGTCGGGCCGAGGAACATGAAGACGCCGATAGGCTTGTCGGGATCCTTGAGACCGATACGGTTTCGCTGGATAGCCTTTACAACCTTCTTTATGGCATCGTCCTGACCTACTACGGCACCTTTGAGGGATTCTCCCATCTTGAGGAGTCGCGCGCCTTCGGCCTGTGCGATGCGCTGCGTCGGCACGCCGGTCATCATGGCGACAACCTCGGCCACTTTCTCCTCGTTCACCTCCTGACGCGCACTGTCGAGCGATTTCTCCCATTCGCTTTTGGCGGCCCCAAGTTCATTCTTTTTGTTGGACACCTTGTCGCGCAATGAAGCCGCAAGCTCATAATCCTGTGCTTTGGCGGCGTTGAGTTTATCCTGCGTGAGGGAATCAACCTCCTTTTCAAGTCGCTCGATCTCTTCGGGAACCACTATGTTGGTGATATGCACGCGGCTTCCGGCCTCATCGAGTGCGTCGAGAGCCTTGTCGGGGAAATTGCGGTCGCTCACATAGCGTTCCGTAAGATTCACGCATGCCTCGAGTGCATCGGGAGTGTAAACCACATTGTGATGGTCCTCATATTTCTCTTTAACCTGTTTGAGGATCTCAAGCGTTTCCTCGGGAGAGGTCGGCTCCACCATCACTTTCTGGAAACGGCGCTCGAGAGCTCCGTCTTTCTCGATGTTCTGGCGGTATTCGTCGAGCGTGGTGGCGCCGATACATTGGATTTCACCACGCGCGAGCGCAGGTTTGAGGATATTGGCGGCATCCATCGTGCCGGGAGCGCCGGCTCCAACGATGGTATGGATCTCGTCGATGAAGAGGATGATGTCGGGGTTGCGCGTCAGCTCGTCGAGCACTGCCTTGATGCGCTCCTCGAACTGGCCGCGATATTTCGTTCCGGCCACCATTCCTGCAAGGTCAAGACCGATCACGCGCTTGTCGAACAGCACGCGCGACACTTTGCGCTGGATAATCCTCAGCGCAAGTCCCTCGACGATTGCCGATTTACCGACGCCCGGTTCTCCGATGAGAACGGGGTTGTTCTTCTTGCGGCGCGACAGGATCTGGGCGAGACGCTCTATCTCGTTACTGCGGCCGACGACCGGGTCCAGCCGACCCTCGGAGGCCGCCTTTGTCATGTCGTAGCCGAACTTATCAAGTGCCGGAGTATCGCTCTTACCTCCTTTATCACGTTTCCCATTATCCTGCGGACGGTTGCTTTCCTGACGGCCGCCATGGCCGGGGAATTCATTGTCCTCATCTTCCTCCTCATCGGGGAAGGATTTCCCCATCGACTGCGGAGGCATGTCGAAACCGCCGATTGCCTGAATGGAGATATCGAAATTGAGATATTTCTCCTTGATATCTTTCAATATTTCGCTGTCCATAGCTCTTTTGTCATGAATGAGGGCAAGAAGGATATGCTCGCTGCCGATCACCTGTGAGTTCATCTTCCTCGCTTCGGACGTGGCGAGCTGAAGCTGGCGGATGGCGGCAAGGCTGATCCTGTATTGTTGCTCGAACAACGTTGTCGTCTCCACTGAATCGTGAGGTTCCGACAGATATTCCTCGAGCTCCGCCTCAATCTTGTCGATGGGTACATTGAGCTGATTGAGAATGCGATGTGCGTAACCCTCTCTGTTTTTGATCGCCCCGAGCACGAAATGCTCGCATGTAATGAACGCGGAATCAAATCGTTTCGCTTCATTATAGCCGATCTCAAGAATAGGTCTGAATTGCTTTGAAAAATCGTTGTTCATCAAAAATTTCCTTATGTTTACCTTTACCTCCTCAATTCCCGTGCCAAATTTAGTAAAAATATTTAGACTCCGTTTCTTTAGTCACTACCTATTGACTTGTATTTATTAATAGAGTCCACTTAAAAAAGTGGACTCTATTATTAATTTTTGCGCTTGATTTGCCTGCCGATAACGAATAAAAGTATACCTGCGGAAAATGTAAAGAAACGTATGGTATATATTGTATAATCCGTTGATTTTAATACGGCCCAGACTAAGAATATTTCAAAAATTAAAAAGCCTGCAGATTGAAAAATAGCTCCACTTCGTTCATCGCGAAATAATAAATTACCTACCAGCATTGCGACCCCGCTTAAACCAACTATTATCCAAAGTAATAATACCATAATAATTATATCTTGTTCGACTATGCTTCACAAGTAGCATCTATCAAACATAATGTATTTTCTAAATGTTAATACAAATAATTATCAATTTAAGTTGAGAATGCACGTTATCATATGGCAACAACCATAAATGCAATCGTCTATGGCAGAGGCATCCGGAATGTGTCAGCTTCGGCCATATCTGAAGTGTAATGCAATTAACTATCAATCCTTTGTATAATTCTCAAGGTCATACAAAATGTGAAATTTTAGAATTAAGCTATTATGGAATTGGTTTCTTATATATTGTTAGTGATCATTGCTATAGGAACTATCGCATCACAATGCCTTATAAGGAATGATGAAAAAAGGAATTTTGTCGTTCTGATTTGTTCGATTCCGTTTGCGTTTCTTTTACTATTTATTCTTTACAAAGTTTTGGGATTATCATTTGATGAAGCAAGTATTTTTGCTTGTTGCGGATTTATGGCACTATTCATATCATCTAAAATAATACAAAAGATTTTTCGTAAATTGAAAAAATAGAAATCATGCTGATTTCATTTATATGATTAGTCTCTGTTCTATTCATTTTCTTCATTCAGGATAATCAGAGTTACGATGAATAAATACGATGAATAAAGAGATGGCGCAAATTTTGTGGATTGGATAAAAATGTGTAATTTTGTAGGAAGAAGCGGACAAATGGAAATGACTGTTAGTTCAACATGCTTCGGAAGGATTGGGGATGTTTCACAACATCTAATGAAATGCAAGGAGACGATAAAATTATTCCGATTAATATAGAATCGGAAATGAAAAGCGCCTACATCGACTATTCGATGTCGGTGATAGTATCAAGGGCCCTGCCCGATGTCAGAGACGGTTTCAAACCCGTTCACCGCAGAGTGCTCTACGGTATGAACGAGCTTGGTAATTTCTTTTCAGGCGACACCAAGAAATCGGCACGTATCGTCGGTGAGGTGATGGGTAAATATCACCCTCACGGCGATTCCTCGATTTATCTCACTATGGTGCGCCTCGCCCAGGAATGGTCGCTCAGATACCCGCTCGTTTTCGGTCAGGGTAATTTCGGCTCCATCGACGGTGACTCCCCCGCGGCTATGCGTTATACGGAGGTGAAGCTCGCCCGCATGGGTGAGGAGATGCTTCAGGACCTCGAAAAAGACACGGTTGACTTCGTGCCCAACTTCGACAACACCCTCTCCGAACCCGCCGTACTCCCCACAAAGATTCCGAACCTGCTCGTAAACGGTGCCTCGGGAATCGCCGTAGGTATGGCCACCAACATGCCGCCTCATAACCTTACGGAATCGCTCAACGCATCGCTCGCCCTGATCGACAACCCCGACCTCGACGTAGAGGGACTCATGGAATACATCAAGTCTCCCGACTTTCCCACAGGCGGTGAGATTTTAGGTATTCAGGGTGTAAAAGACGCGTTCGAGACAGGTCGCGGAAGAATCATCCTCCGCGCCAAGACGGAAATCGAATCTGACGGCAACCATGACGCCATCGTGATTTCCGAGATTCCTTACGGTGTGATAAAAGGTGACCTCGTGAAGAGCATCGCCGAACTCGTCGATGAAAAGAAGATCGACGGTATCGCCGATATTTCCGACACATCCGCCCGCGGAAAAATCAACATCGTAATCGACCTCAAACGCGACGCCAACGCACGCGTGGTGCTCAATAAGCTCTTCAAACTCACGCAACTTCAGACATCATTCAGCGTCAACAATGTGGCCCTCGTCAATGGTCGTCCGAAGACTCTCAACCTCAAAGAGATTCTCGAGGCATTCGTGGAGCATCGCCATGATGTCGTGATCCGCCGCACACGCTTCGACCTCAAGAAAGCCGAGGAGCGCGCCCATATTCTCCGCGGATTGATGATAGCCTGCGACAACATCGACGAGGTGAGATCATACGCAGTTCGGCCACTGCCGACGAGGCCCGTCAGCGTCTCGGCGAACGCTTCGGACTCGATGAGATTCAGACCCGCGCAATCGTTGAGATGCGTCTGCGACAACTCACCGGTCTGGAAATGGACAAATTGCGCAATGAGTATGAGGATGTGATGAAACTTATCGCCCACCTCAACGCCATTCTCAACGACGATGCAGTTTGCCGCCAGGTGATGAAGGATGAGCTGATTGAGATTCGCGATAAATACGGCGACGAGCGACGCACCTCGATCAATCTCATATCGGGCGATTTCAATGCAGAGGATTTCTATCCCGATGATCCGATGATCATCACGATCTCACATCTCGGCTATATCAAGCGAACTCCCCTCTCTGAATTCCGCGCACAGCATCGCGGTGGCGTTGGAGCCAAGGGAAGCGACAAACGCGACGAAGACTTCATCGAATATATCTATCCGGCAACCAACCATAACTATATGCTCTTCTTCACGGCTAAGGGACGTTGCTACTGGCTTAAGGTATATGAGATACCGGAAGGCGCCAAGAACTCAAAGGGACGTGCGATTCAGAATCTGCTCAACATCGAGCAGGACGACCGCGTCAATGCCTTTATCAGAGTCAAGAACCTCACTGATCCGGAATACAACAATTCCCATAATCTTATCTTCGCCACCAAGAAGGGCGTGATAAAGAAAACCAGACTCGAAGCTTATTCGCGTCCGCGAGTCGACGGTGTCAAGGCCATCCTCATACGCGAAGACGACGATGTGATTCAGGTTCGCCTCACCAACGGCAACGCCGAGATAATTCTTGCCGACCGGGAAGGCCGCGCTATCCGTTTCCACGAAAGCAAAGTCAGGGAAATGGGCCGTGTCTCCACCGGTGTGCGCGGAATGACTCTCGGAAGCGATAAAGATGAGGTTATCGGCATGATAACGATGAACGGTGACGAGGATGAAACTGTTATGGTTGTATCGGAAAACGGATATGGCAAACGGTCCGCTCTTGAAGACTATCGAATCACCAACCGCGGTGGAAAGGGCGTGAAGACAATGTCGATCACCGAGAAAACAGGCGAACTGGTCGCTATCAAAAATGTAACCGATGCCAACGACCTCATGATCATCAACCAGAGCGGCATCACCCTCCGCCTGCCTGTTGCCTCAATCCGCGTGATGGGCAGAGCTACTCAGGGTGTGAAGCTCATCGACCTCGGGAAACGCGGCGATACTATCGCTTCTGTCTGCAAGGTCGATTCCGACCCTGTAACGGAGGAGGATCTTGAAACTGAAGAGACTTCGGAAGCTCCTGCAAATCCCGAATTCGGTGAGAATATTGAGAATATCAAGAATAGTGAAATTTAACCCAAACCATATAACATGAAGAAATTCCTTTCCTTAGCGCTTTGCATGGTGGCCGCAGGCTCCATCTGCGCACAGAAGCAGGCTGTTGATCAGGCATCCAAGCTTTCAGGCAAAATCGACCAGATCGGTCAGGCCCGCGAACTCATTAATCAGGCCAAGGAAAATCCCGAGACCCAGAACGACGTCCGCACATATTTCGTTGGCGGCAAGGTAGAGTTCGATGCTTATGACAATGCCTTCACCCGTCAGCAGATAAATCCCAACGACAAAAGCGTGAATCCGCTTGAGATGGCCAATCAGCTCATCAACGGCTATAAACTTTTCCTTCAGGCTCTCCCGCTTGATAGCCTTCCCAATGCAAAAGGTCAGGTAAAACCGAAATATTCGAAAGACATAATCTCGAAAATCAACGGACATTACAACGATTTCTTCAATGCAGGCGGAACATTCTACAACGAGAAGAAATTCTATCCCGAAGCATATGAGGCATTCATGATCTACGGAAACCTTCCCAAATGGGCTCATGCCACAAAGAACGTGGCTGCCAACCCGGATTCCGTGATCAATACAGCATTCTTCAATGCCGGTATCTCCGCTTATTCGGGGAATAACCCCGAAGCTGCCGCCAACGCATTCAAGGCCGCACGTCTGAATGGAACCGACAACGATCAGAACTACGTATATGAAATAGCATGCTGGCAGTATCTCGCTGGTCGCGACTCCACTAAAATCGATCAGGCAAAGGATCAGATCATGGAAGTTGCAGATGCCGGTTATAAGAAATTCGGCATCTCCCAGCCGCTCTTCATCAACAACCTCGTAAACTCGCTCGTAATCGACAACCAGCTTGACAAAGCCCTTTCCACTGTAAACGACATCATCGCCCAGAATCCCGACAAGGCATTCCTTTATGGCCTTCGCGGCTATGTCAACGACCGCAAGGGTGACGACGACGCTTCCGTTGCCGACTATAAGAAAGCATCTTCTCTTCCCGATGTTGATTTCGAGACCCTCAAAAACGCCAGCAAGAAGATTTATCGCGTAGGCGCCGAGAAATGGAACAACAACGACGGCAAATCGGAAGAAGTCCGCAATCAGCTCAAGACCGATTACTTTGAGTATGCAAAAGGCATTACCGACAAGGCAAAGGCAATGAATCCCGACGACAGCGATCTGAAATATGTTATTGAGAATATTCAGTATGCGCTCGACACATTCTTCAACTGATAAAAATTAGCTGAAAAATTACTGAAATAAATTACCCTACATAATATGTTTCAAGGCGGCCCGGCTTATCCGGGCCGTTTTTTATGGCTATTATTTAGAAAGGATGCTGAGCGTAAATTTGAAGCAAAACGGAAGAAGTGCAAAATTTATGAATCAAAAAATATGTTATACATCATAATTTAAGAAAATTTTTAGTTAACTTTGCAATCTCAATGGCAGAAATGTCAGGACTCTTAAACAAGACCCTTAAAATAGATAATAAATGGGACTTTTTTCATTTACGCAAGAAATAGCGATGGACTTGGGAACCGCCAACTCCATCATCATTCATAATGACAAAATAGTTGTGGATGAACCCAGCGTGGTGGCGATTGAAAACAAGACCGACAAACTATTGGCCGTCGGGACAATGGCCCGCCAGATGGAGGGAAGGGAATCTCCCGGCATCCGCACAATCCGCCCGCTTCGCGACGGAGTAATCGCCGACTTCAATGCCGCAGAGCAGATGATTCGCGGCATGGTGAAAATGGTGAGCAACAAACGCCGCTGGTTCTCCCCCTCGCTCCGAATGGTTGTATGCATCCCTTCCGGTTCAACGGAAGTAGAGATCCGCGCTGTCCGCGACTCCAGCGAGCATGCCGGAGGCCGCGATGTCTATATGATATATGAACCTATGGCTGCCGCTCTCGGCATCGGTCTCGACGTAGAAGCTCCGGAAGGCAACATGATTGTAGACATAGGCGGCGGAAGCACCGAAATTGCGGTGATTTCACTCGGCGGGATCGTCAGCAACAAGAGTATACGCATCGCCGGAAACGACCTTACGGCTGACATCCAGGAGCATATGGGCCGCGTCCACAATCTTAAAGTGGGCACAATCATGGCGGAGCAGATCAAGATCAACGTCGGCTCAGCCCTCCCCACCCTCGAAGATCCACCGGAACCATTCATCGTGACCGGCCCCAACAAAATGACTTCGCTCCCGATGGAAGTATCAGTTACACACGAGGAGATCTCCCATTGCATCGAGAAATCCATCGTAAAGATGGAAGCCGCCATTCTGGCCGCTCTCGAGCAGACTCCTCCGGAACTCTATGCCGACATCGTGAAAAACGGAATTTATCTCGCAGGAGGAGGAGCCCTTCTCAGAGGCCTTGCAAAACGCCTTACGGATAAAATCCGCATCGAATTCAAAGTGGCCGAGGATCCGTTGCATGCTGTGGCAAAAGGCACCGGAGTGGCACTTAAAAACATAAACCGCTTCTCGTTCCTGATACGATAGGAGATGAGAAATCGTTGCATAGAATTGATAATATCATAAATCAGATAAAGTAGGTATCCGGTTTCCGGCTACCTACTTGTCTGCTATATATCCCATAACCGGAATTGAGGAATCTTCTTAATTTCATACTCCGTTATTCCACATGGTTTGTGTTCACATTCTATGTGTTGCTGAGCATCGCTTTGCTTGTAGCAGGGAATTCTTATCAGCAGTCTGTATATCTGACATCGGCAAATGTGGTGTCGGGAGGAATATATAGCGGCACATCGCAGGTGACAGGATATTTCAATCTCAAATCCATCAACGAGAGTCTTCAGGCAAGCAACGCATCGCTCCAGAACGAAGTTCTGAATCTACGGAGCAAACTTGCTGAATACAGCATGATGCTCTCCGACACATTACCCCCCCTGCCGTCCGTAGACCGCTACGGATATGTGGCTGCGGCAGTGATCAACAACAATACCCGTTTGCCCAAAAATTTCTTTACCATCAATAAAGGAAGTCACGACGGAATAGAACGAGGGATGGGTGTTGTGGACCAGAACGGAGTTGTCGGCATTGTGAATGTAACCGGTCCGCATATGGCCCGAGTGATTTCTCTGCTGAATGAGACACAGCATTTCAGCGTCAAGCTGAAGGGCACTTCATTTATCGGTTCGTTGAACTGGAAGGGTTCGGATGCGACTATTGCCTATGTTGAGGAAATTCCCCGCCATGTCGAATATCAGGTTGGCGACACAATCGTGACGAGCGGATATTCCACCACCTTCCCGGAAGGTATACCGGTAGGTACCGTGCTCAACAGAGTAAGGAGTCAGGACGACAGCTTCTTCACCCTCAAGATTAAACTAAGCTCTGATTTCAAGGCATTAAGCACCGTAAGGGTGATTAAAGATATATATAAGGCGGAAATTGATTCGCTTGCCGATTTCGATTCCTCATTAGAGCAATAGATCCGGCAATCGGTTGATAGAAGCAGCAACTATCCAAGAAAAAATGACCCGGAATTTTTTTCTGAATCTTGTAACGCTGATAATCCTGATTCTCGTTCAGGTCTTAATATGCAACCACATTCTGCTTTTCAATGTGGCTATGGCATTCGTGTTCATATATGTGATTATCAACCTTCCGATGAATCTGAACACGAACTGGCTGCTGACCTGGGCATTCTTCTCGGGGTTGATTGTCGACATCTTTTCCGACACTCCGGGAGTGAATTCATTAGCCAGTGTGCTCCTTGCGATGATTAAGCGCCCGGCCCTTTATGCCTATATCCCCAAAGACGACCGCACAAAGAACATCGAGCCCTCGCTCGCCGGGCTCGGATTCGGAGTCTACGGAAAGTATCTGCTAACCATGGTTTCGGCTTACTGTTTCATGGTATTCACAATCGAGTTTTTCAATTTCGCCGATGTCAAGGAAATAGTGATAATGGGAATTTCAAGTTCGGTACTCTCCTTCCTGATTCTTCTTGGCATCGACAGCATTGTGGTCAGAAAGCGCCGGACATGACTAAGACTCTCTTCCTTCTTAAATGAGAAAAGATTATAATCTCGAAAAAAGAAAATACGTGATAGGCGGTTTTATAACCGTCATCGTCCTCATATACCTTATCCGTCTGTTTTGTCTGCAGATCGGCGACGATAAATATAAGGAGAGCGCTGACAGCAACGCTTTCCTTAAGCGTGTGATATACCCTGCCCGCGGCCTGATGTACGACCGCAAAGGAAAGCTTGTGGTCTTCAACAAACCTGCCTACGATGTAATGATAATCCCGAAAGATGTAGGAGAGTTCGACACCATTGAGCTCTGCTCGGCTCTGGAAATTACTCGAGAGGAACTGCTCGAGCGCTGGAAGGAGATGAAGAATCCTCGCAAGAATCCGGGATATTCCGCCTATACTCCCCAAAAGCTCATCACTCACCTATCGCAGCAGGATTACGGCCGTTTGCAGGAAAAGCTCTATCTCTTCCCGGGATTCTTCATTCAGAAAAGAACTGTCCGGGAATATGCATATCCGGCGGCGGCCAATATCCTCGGCAACATTCGCGAGGTTTCCGCCGGCGATATCGAACGCGACCGCTATTACCGGCGAGGTGACTATACCGGAGACCTCGGTATCGAGAAGAGCTACGAGAAGGCACTCCGGGGAGAAAAGGGTATGGAGATTCTGATGAAAGACGCATTCGGACGTATAAAGGGGAAATATGAGGATGGCATCCATGACATATCTCCGCAGTCGGGTCATAATCTTAAGCTCTCGATCGACATCGAACTCCAGCAATACGGCGAACAGCTGATGCGCAACAAAATCGGTGCGATTGTAGCTATCGAGCCTTCGACCGGCGAAATTCTCGCCCTTGTCTCGTCGCCAAGCTATGACCCTTCACTGCTTGTGGGCCGCGAACGCGGCAAGAATTATGCCAAGCTCGTGAAGGATTCTCTCAAGCCACTTTACGATCGGGCTATTCAAGGCGCATATCCTCCCGGCTCTACTTTCAAACCCACACAAGGTCTAATTTTTCTTCAGGAAGGAATCGTGAATCTCTCAACGGCCTATCCATGCTACCACGGATATGTCAACGGACTGAGAGTCGGTTGCCACGGTCATGGATCGCCCATTGCGCTTAAGCCGGCGTTGCAGACTTCATGCAATGCATATTTCTGCTGGGGGTTTAAAAACATGATCGATAAACGGGGCACAAAACCGGGCGATCAGTTTGAGAAATGGAAGAATTATCTTGTCCAGATGGGATACGGTTATCGTCTTGGCATCGACCTTCCGTCTGAGAGCAGAGGGTTCATTCCAAACACTGAATTCTACAATAAATCCTTCCGCGGACGCAACTGGAGCGGCAATTCAATAATTTCCGTGTCTATCGGTCAGGGAGAGATCCTCGCAACGCCTGTGCAGATAGCCAATCTCTGCGCCACAATCGCCAACCGCGGTTATTACATAACTCCTCATGTCGTGAAAGAGATTTCCGACAGTACCATCGATGCAAATTTCCGCAAGAAGCACCGTCCGGAAATACGAAAGAAGTATTACGAGGATGTGGCGGAAGGTATGCGTATGGCCGTTCTCGGCGGCACATGTCGTCTCGCCAATCTTCCTGGAATCGAGGTATGCGGCAAAACCGGAACCGCCCAGAATCCTCATGGTAAAGACCACTCGGCTTTCATGGGTTTCGCGCCATATCACAATCCGAAGATCGCTATCTGCGTATATGTGGAGAATGCCGGATTCGGAGCCACCTACGGCGTGCCTATCGGCAGTCTCATGATGGAGAAATATCTAACAGGCACCATCAGCGAGGCCAGGAAAGGCCTTGAGGAACGAATGTTGAATTCTAACACTATCATTTCAAGTGGAGTCAAGAAACACTGACGCATCGGTTTCTGTGTTCCGGTCGGTCGACTGGATCACTATCGCTCTTTATTTCATACTCGTGGTTTTGGGAGCTGTGAGCATATATGCCGCAAGCTATGATTTCGACAATGCGTCGCTTTTTGACCTTTCGGAATTCTCCGGCAAACAGATTCTATGGATCGGTCTCTCTCTGATAGTCGGCACTGTGATTCTGATCGTAGACTACCGTATTTACCGCACATACGCATATCCGATCTATGGAGTAGTGGTGCTAATACTTCTCCTCACTATTTTTATAGCCCCGAACATCAAAGGTTCCCATTCATGGCTTGTCCTCGGACCGGTTAGCCTGCAACCGGCCGAATTCGGTAAATTCGCTACCGCCCTCGCCCTGGCAAAACTTTTCGATTCATATAATTTCTCCCTTAATGCAAAAATTAGCAACTACTTCAGGGCGCTTATTATAATCTTCATACCGATTATCCTCATTCTGCTCCAGAGAGAGACGGGAAGCGCGCTCGTATACATCTCGCTGATATTCGTTCTGTATCGCGAAGGGATGAGCGGTCTCGTGCTATTCTCAATACTTTGCGCCATCACCTTCTTCGTAGTTGCAGTAAAATTCGCGGATCCGCTGATTCTTGGAATTCCGATGGGGGAATTCACAGTTTATGTGTTGATTCTTCTCATATATTCGTTGATGCTTCTTCTCTACTGCCGCGACTTCATAATAGCGCGAAACTGTATCATCGGATTTGTCGGCTCAGGCATAATCGTGGCAATTCTTGCCCTTTGCGGTGTTACACTCAATGGTCATATCTATTTCCTGTCGGCTCTTGGTTTGGCGATGGCATACACTGCGATAGCGATGTTCCGGCATCAGATCAACAAGTTTCTGATCACTATCGGTTTCGCGGCGGTATCGGTAATGTTCCTGTTTTCGGTGAACTATGTCTTCGGAAATGTTCTCGAACCCCACCAGCAACAGCGTATCAAAGTGGCTCTCGGCATCGAGGACAACGTTATGGGAGCCGGCTATAATGTGAACCAGTCGAAGATAGCCATCGGATCGGGCGGTCTTGCCGGCAAAGGATTTCTCAACGGCACCCAGACAAAGTTGAAATACGTTCCGGAGCAACATACGGATTTCATATTCTGTACTATCGGTGAGGAACATGGTTTCTTAGGAGCATCGCTCGTTCTTGCTATCTATCTGGCCCTTATTTTGCGGCTTATCCATATCGCCGAGCGACAACGTTCGCCGTTTGAACGAGTCTATGCCTATTGCGTTGTGTCGATATTGATATTCCACCTTGCCATCAATGTGGGCATGGTGATAGGATTGTGTCCCGTGATCGGCATTCCGCTCCCCTTCTTCTCCTATGGAGGATCCTCTCTTTGGGGATTCACCATACTGCTATTCATACTCCTGCGGCTTGACGCCGCGCGCAAAGAGCGACATGACTGACAACCCGAATCCATAATATGCCGGAATATGCCGGTTTCTCCAAATAAAAATCATCGCTTGGACGTTATAATAATAAGGCATAAGGCCGAAAACCATAATAACCCGAAATCATCAAAAATATGGCAAACAAAAGATTTTTCAAGAAGAATGTTGAAGCGCTTGGAGCTTCTATCTGCAACGACATGATGATCACCTACTATAACGTAGAGGGCGTTGATCGTGATGCTATTGCCGGCGCTATCGAAAAAGTGCTCGCCGCTACGGCAAAGGCTAAAGACAATTCCAACGTCTATTTCGACAAAGGTCCCAAGGCTTTCGAAAGTCAGGGCGAATATTCAAAAGCAAAAACAGAATTCTTCAAGACTCTTTTCAACAAGATTGAAGACGAATTCACTGAGGAAATTGATGTGGCTATCAAAGAATATAATGCCGCTGTACCGGCAAATGTAAAAGAACTCAATAAAAAGCTTATCGCGGCTGAATAATCAATGAATATCTGGGGACGCATATTGAAGTCTTTCGGCTGGGCTGTTGATATCACGGTTCCGGCAAGGGACAAATGCGTTATCTGCGTAGCCCCCCACACTTCAAACTGGGACTTTATTCTTGGTCTCGCCGCATATAAATCATTGGGAAGGGAAGCCAATTTTCTCATGAAGGAATTTTGGTTTTTCTTCCCTCTTAAATATCTCCTCAAGGCACTCGGCGGTATACCCGTGCCATCAAAGAAAACCGGCGAAAGTCTCACTAAAAAAGTAGTGGACCTCTTCGGCCGTAGAACATATATGAATCTTGCAATCACACCTGAAGGCACTCGCAGCCGACGCACCAAGTGGCGCACCGGTTTCCTGCACATTGCCTACGAAGCTAAAGTGCCTGTCCAGTTAGGCGTGATTGATTATAAAAACAAAACAATTTCAATCAAGACTGAATTTGATTATACCGGAAATGTCGAAGAGGATATGAAAGGGGTGAAACAATTCTATTCCCATTTTATGGACGCCGCTAAATATTCCGAAAAATTCACTGTCGAAGATTGATAATTATATCCATAATCCCCCGAAGAGTCCGCTATGCTCTCAAAAGACCTTAACATCTGCCTTTTCCCTATGTCGATCAAATGGGACGACATGGAGGCCAATTTCGCCGAGTTTGAAACAGCTGTATTCAGCATTCATCCGCAAACCGACCTCATTGTGTTGCCCGAAACATTCACCACAGGATTTCCTGTGGCCAAGGATAAATCGGAAATACTGCGCATGGCCTCTTGCTGGGAAGAGACGATAGAATGGCTAAAGAAAGTATCTTCGGCACGAAACATGGCCATTTGCGGCACAATCATAGCCGAAGAAAACGGCATGGCGCGCAACCGGGCATTCTTTATCGAGCCCTCAGGCGATGTTGCTTACGCGGATAAACGCCATCTTTTTACGATGGCCGGAGAGCAGAAACATTTCGAAGCAGGCAACCGGCGACTCCTCGTTAGATACCGAGGCTGGAACATCGGCATGATCGTATGCTATGATGTCCGGTTCCCGGTATGGTGCCGCAACGTCAATAACGAATACGATCTGTTGGTGGCCGTAGCCAACTGGCCCGAATCGAGAGTCTCGGCATGGAATGCCCTGCTTGATGCCCGTGCAATAGAGAACCAGGCATATGTATGTGGCGTAGACTGCAAAGGGACAGATAATGCAGGCAACGTCTACGATGGCTCATCCAAAGTAATCGACTTCAAAGGAAAGAACATATCCGTTGCAGATCATGACCACGGCTTCATCTACGCCACCCTTTCCCGCGACCGTATCGACGCCTTCCGCACCAAATTCCCCGCCTGGCGCGATGCCGACCCCTTCACCCTCCGTTAA
>OKSX01000244.1_pt1 | contig 39684 bp, 34 predicted proteins | sample 1606391 | NCBI WGS metagenome assembly OKSX01 (sample SAMEA3879578, study PRJEB24766) | human gut metagenome | biome: human-associated habitat; feature: feces | place: USA | collected 1985/1987
TGGCCCACGTGAAGAACCTTGTGCTGATGGGTGCCACCGGCCCCCGCATCGAAAAGGCTGTGCGCGAGGACCCGAATTTCAACGAAGCAGAGCTGCCTATCCAGCATGCGGACAACATGCAGCACGCTGTGGAGCTGGCCCGTGCCTGCGCAAAGCCCGGCGATATCATCATCCTGTCTCCGGCCAGCGCATCCTTTGACCTGTACCCCAACTTTGAGGTGCGCGGCCGTGAGTTCAAGAAGATCGTCAACGAGCTGAAGTGATCGCACAGGTCGATACAAAGCGGCGGCGTGCCCGTTTTGCCAATGCCTGCCGGGGCCGGTGGGTGCTGGGGGCAGTGCTTCCGCTGGACCTTGCTCTCTTCGGCAAAAGCCAGCCGTGGCGGTTCTACGCCGGGCCCACGCTGGCGCTGGAACTCAGCGGCAGCACTGCATGGGTTGCTGGGCACGCAAATCCCGAGGAGCTGGCCGGTTTTCTGGCCTTCTGCGGGTGTGAGAGCGTCATTCTGGACGAAGCCGGATGTCTGCCGCCCACCGGCTGGCACCGGGCTGAGACACTGACCGTGTTCGGTCTTGCCCCCGGCAGGGCGCTGCCGCTGCCTGCCGCAGACGAAGCCCTCTGGGCACAGCTGGACCTTGACCGGGAACCCGCGGCTATGGACGTGGCCCGGGCATTGTACCCGGAAGATACGGCCAGACAGGAGGATCTTTATTCTGAACTGTGCACCAAGCGTATCCGGGGCAAGGCGCTTGTCTGGACGCTGAGACAGGGCAGGAAAGCGGTCTGCACGGTGGGAGCCTATGCCCTTGCAAATGGGCAGGCGTATATGGCCTGCGGACAGACAGAAAGCTCCCTGCGCGGCAAAGGCATCGGCGGGCGGCTCATTGTGCAGATGGCAAACGAGCTTTCCGCAGAGGGGCAGCGCCCGGTGTTCCTCTGCAGCCCGGAGCGGGTGCATTTTTATACCCGGCTCGGCTTTGAAAAGCTTGCGGAGTATGCGCGTTATGAACACCCGGCGCGTCGGTAGCTTTCTCCTCGGACACGAAATACGGGTTGCGGCACCCAGCAGCTGCTTCGCATCCGCTTGCATCTCGCTGGCCGCGGCCCCAACAACAGCTCCCTGCTTCCGCCACTGGCGGCGGTCACTGTTGTTGCAGGCCATTCCATCGCCCGCCCTATTGCCTTCGGCAACAGGGTCCCACCCCAGCGGACGGTCCTCGGAGAAACTACCAACGTGCCTTTTGCGGGCTGTATTTTATAATTCAAATCATAAATTAAGGAACCATTATAATGTCAATCTTAAATCACTTTTTTGATTATAAACCCGAAGTTCTGGCGCTGGACGAAAAGGCTATGGAGCTGTGCCAGCCCTATTTCCGTCATATGGAAGAGATCCGGGACTTCAACCAGCTCAAGATGCTGAAAGCCTTTGCGGACACGCAGATGTCCTCCACCGATATGCTGGGCACCACCGGCTACGGTCTGTGGGATACCGGCCGTGCAAAGCTGGAACAGATCTTTGCCGAGGTGATGGGAGCGGAGGATGCGCTTGTGCGCAGCCAGTTCCAGAGCGGCACCCACACGCTGGCAGTGGCACTGTTCGGTCTGCTGCGGGCAGGGGATACGCTGCTGGCTGCCACCGGCCGTCCCTACGATACGCTGGAAGGCGTCATTGGTCTGGACGGGAAGGGAAAGGGCACCGGCACCCTGATGGATTACGGTGTTCAGTATGATGAAGCACCCCTCAAGGCCGATTTCACCCCGGACTACGACCTCATTGCAAAAAAGGCTCCGGGGGCCAAGGTGTGCCATATTCAGCGCAGCCGCGGCTATCTGCAGCGCAATGCCTTTGATCTGGAAACGATCCGTAAAATTGCGGATACCGCCCGTGCGGCAAACCCCGATATCATCATTTTTGTGGATAACTGCTACGGCGAGTTCACCCAGACGCAGGAGCCCTGTCAGGTGGGTGCAGATATCGCTGTGGGCAGCCTCATCAAGAACCCCGGCGGCGGCATTGCCCCCACCGGCGGCTACATTGTGGGCCGCAGGGATCTGGTGGAGCTGTGCGCATACCGTCTGAATGCCCCCGGCCTCGGCAAGGAGCTGGGCTGCACGCTGGAAACGCCCCGTGATATGTATCTGGGCTTTTATTACGCTCCCGGCGTGGTGTGCGAGGCCATCAAGACGGCCATCTATGCACAGTGTATGCTGGAACTGCTGGGAAAAAACCCGGTGCCGCGCTACTGCGACGACCACAACGACATTGTTACCTGCTTTGATGCAGGCACTGCAGACGCCCTGATCGGCTTCTGTCAGGGCATTCAGGCTGCAAGTCCGGTGGACAGCTATGCTGCCCCGGAACCTTCTCCGGAGCCGGGCTATACCGACGAGGTGGTCATGGCAAGCGGCAGCTTTACGCAGGGCAGCACCATCGAGCTTTCCTGCGATGGCCCGTTGCGTGAGCCCTATACCTGCTACCTGCAGGGCGGCCTGAACTTTGCCGCAAGCCGTGCAGGCGTGCTGCTGGCCATCCAGAAGGCGTATTTTAAGGATTGAACAGGAGAGGAAAGCACATGCCTGTTTTAAGTGACCGTGTGGGCACCTTTACGGATTCTGTCATCCGCCGCATGACCCGCATCAATAATCAGTATAACTCCATCAACCTGTCTCAGGGTTTTCCGGATTTTGACCCGCCGAAGCAGCTGCTGGACGCGCTGGCAAGGACAGCCTATGCCGGCCCGCACCAGTACGCTGTGACCTTTGGTGCACAGAACTTCCGCGAGGCGCTGGCAAAAAAGACCAGTCCCGCCCTGCACCACACTGTGGACCCCAACACCGAGATCTGCGTGACCTGCGGCGGCACTGAGGCCATGATGGCGGCCATGATGACCATTTGCAACCCCGGCGACAAGGTGATGATCTTTTCGCCGTTCTACGAGAACTATGGCGCAGACGCCATCCTTTCCGGTGCGGAGCCGATCTATATCCCGCTGGTGCCGCCCACCTATGAGTTTGATATTTCTCTGATCAAAAAGGGCTTTGCCGAGGGAGCCAAGGCACTGATCCTGTGCAACCCCTCCAACCCTTGCGGCAAGGTGTTCCGCCGGGACGAGCTGGAGGCCATTGCCGCCCTTGCAATCAAGTATGATGCCTTTGTGGTAACAGATGAGGTGTACGAGCATATCGTCTATGCTCCGGCAGAGCATATCTGCATGGCAAGCCTGCCCGGCATGTTTGAGCATACCATCACCTGCAACTCGCTCTCCAAGACCTACTCCATTACAGGCTGGCGTCTGGGCTATCTCATCGGCCCGGCAGAGGTGATCGAGGGTGCCCGCAAGGTGCACGATTTCCTCACTGTGGGTGCAGCTGCACCACTGCAGGAAGCCGCTGTGACCGGTCTGGAACTGCCGGCAAGCTACTACAAAGACCTGCAGGCCCTTTACACCGCAAAGCGCGACCACTTTCTTGCCGGGCTGGACCGTGTGGGCCTGAAGCACAATGTGCCGCAGGGAACCTATTTTGTGATGATCGACATTTCGGAATTTCTCGCTCTGCCGCAGTTTGAGGGATGGACAGATCTGGAATTCTGCGAGTGGATGATCCGGGAGATCGGCGTGGCAGCTGTGCCGGGTTCCAGCTTCTTCCGGGAACCGGTGAACCATCTGATCCGGATGCACTTTGCCCGTGGTACCGATGTTCTGGACGAAGCCATCCACCGTCTGGAAAAGCTGTCTGAACTGCTGAAATAAGTTCTGATCAAAATACAAGGGTCTCTTAAAACCAAATCTCCAAAATGAGTACAAAAAAGCTGAGCATCTGCAAAAAATCAGGTGCTCAGCTTTTGTATTTTGAGTTCCGAAAGAACGAACCGAACGGCCGCTGTTTCAGGGAGCAAAAGCGTCCATGACATCGGTGCACCACTTCAGCTGCCGGGTGAACTTTTCCCGCAGCACATCGTCACTGCCGCTGCCCTTGAAAAGTCCTTTGTTGTTTTCCACGGCAAAATACAGGGTGCCGTCCCGGTGCAGGCTCCCGCTGAAGCTTCCCTCCGCTGTCCCGGCAAGAGCCAGCAGCTTCCGGCATTTCTCCTCCGTCAGGCAGGCTTTCAGGGCGGTGTCATCGTCTGCTGTCAGCTTGAACTGCTGTTCAAAGCCGTCCATGGAGTTCTGTACCGATGCACCCCGGACGAGCTGTCCCAGCCTGCCCCGTGGGGTAAAGGTCAGGCTCACGGGCATCGGCACACCAAAACGGCAGATGCCCCACAGCCCGGCGTATACCGTGTCGTAGGACGGCGCGTTGACCACAGTGGGGTCGTCCGGGTCGGTATAGCTGACATCCCGGTCCAGCTCGATGCTGCACAGCTCCACCTCATAGCCCCGGTATCTTGCCCGGACGTGCTCCCCGCCGGTCATGCGGTCATACTGGGGCAGGGGAAGCCCGGAGTCCCCAAAACAGGTGATCCTGCCATTGGGTGCAAACTGCACCTGCTGCAGTGCAGCGTCCAGCACCGCCGGGACGATGCGGCGGTCTACGTCCTGTCGGGCGGCTTCTTTCCGGCTGCTGTGCAGCCACCCCAGAAGAAGCACCACGGCAATCGCAAAAATCATTCCATAGCTCATAGCGTCCTCCCTTTCTCTTTCCGGCTCAGCCGCAGATGCTGAAGTACAGGCTGGCGTAGGGGTCCAGCGGAGCAAGATCCATGATGTTACCTTCGGGGCTTACATTTTCCAGATTATCCAGTGCCATGGCATCGGCATAATTATCCGGCTGCGCCTGTGCGGCAAAAACCAGTCCGTCGTAATCCTCCGGCAGGTAGACCACATAGCTCTTGGTAAAGATCTTGTCATCGCTGGTGCTGCTCATGTTCCAGTCGGTAGAGAAGAAGAACTCGATGTCGTAAGCGTTGTCGTTCCAGTACACCGTGTGATAATAATGGTGGTCGGCCCGGCTCGTATCCCCCTTGGCGGTGGATGCCGTGAGCCATGTGCCGGTATAGGCATCGTAGAGTTCGCTGGAGATGTAGGTATCATAGGTCTGCCCAAAGTAGGGAATAGAGGAATCCGGGATATAGCACACGGCATCGAACTGGATCTCCCGGATGCCGTCGTGGGTCACGTCGTTGTACTTTGTCACCTGCCAGTAACACTCGTCGGTGTTGTAGCCGCTGCCCTTTCCGGTAAAGCTGCAAACGCCGCTGTTCAGCTGGATGGGGTCGGACGAATCCACGATGCCATTGATCTCCAGCCCGTTTTTCTCAAAGCAGGTCGCCCGGGAGACGATGGCATCCACCGGGTGCAAAGCATCCGAAGAGCCTTCCTCCAACAGGTCGCCGCTGACCGAAAGATCCAGCCGCATCTGCGGAGTATCGTCGTCGAAGTAGAGGTCCATGCCGTATTTGTCCGCATCTGCGGTGCCGGTGTAAATGGTCTCGTCCTCGGAGTTGACGAATTCAAAGGTGCTGTCCTCGTGGACACGGAGCCAGAGCTCGATGTCGTAATACCCCCACAGACCGACATAATCATTGATGTAGTCGTAGCCGTCCATGGCATCGACCTCTTCCACAGAGGAAGCCGTACTGACGTCAGCCGGAACGCTGCTGGCGGGGGCATTGCCGCCGCAGCCGGTACATAGGATGCCGCCTGCCAGCAGAAGGCTGGCAAGGGGCAGCAGATGAGTTTTGTTTTTCATGGTCGTTTTCTCCCGATCTTCAAAGTTTCTGTCCTGCTGCCCAGACGAACAGCAGCGTCAGCAGGGCATACGCCGCGCTGAGCACTGCCATCACGATGCACAGGGCCTGTAGTCCCCGGCGCAGCCGGGGCTTCTGCGGCAAAAGCCGGGGCAGCGCATAGGCCCCGGCCAGAGCCAGTGCAAGCAGCAGAACCGATTGTTCCAGTGTCATATCCTCAAACCTCAATCCACCAGTTCAAGATGATCGCAGATGTTGTAGAACACATCCTGCATGTCGTCCGCTTCATCGGCAATGGTGCCGAAGGCATAAAGGTAGGTGTAGTCGTCGGTGTCCACCGTGTAGACCATCCACTCCCGCTGGTCCTCCCCCGAGCCGGTGGTGTACCAGACGATGTAAACCGGGTAGGAAAGATTCTGGGTGTAGTCCTCATCCTGAAAGCAGGTGACATCGCGGGGTTCCCCTTCGCCGGTATCCAGAGCGGCAAACTGGGCAGCATATTCTGCGTATTCCTCCACCGTCTCGTTGGTGCGCAGCGACTGGAACGCCATATCCACCACCAGCACAGAGCCGTCCTGCGTCATGTCCTCGTAGGTGTAGGTGCCATCCTCATAGTTCTCGTTCATCAGATTTTTCATGCTGGTGAAGGGGAGACCGCCGCCCACCAGCACCGGGATGCTCACCACGTCCGAAGAGGCGGGGATCAGGTCGCCCCGGCCATCCTCCGGCGGGATGACCTCGTAAGCCCCGGCCTTGTCGGAGTCCGAAGCCTCGCCCGCGGCCTCGGAACTGCCGCATCCGGTCAGGGAAAACATCAGCAAGGCGGCAAGTAAAAGTGCGATACGTTTCATTTTGGTTCCTCCTGTTTCAGAAAAGCTCCGTATTCTGCGCCACGGCTTCCATCAGATTCTTCATCATGTCAACCGAGTCCTGAAAACTGCGGCGGTATTCATCAATGATCTTCGGGTCGATGTCCTTGGAAACTGCCATGATCTTCCGGTCGGTGTCAAAGGCGGCAAACATCAGATCTCCCCGGAAGCTTATCCGCAGCGCCCGGGCGTCCACGGCCCTCTGCAGCTGCTGCTTCCAGCTTTCCGGTGCCAGATCAAACTCGCCGGGCAGGGCAAAGGGCTCCGGAGTCATCGGCCTGCGCATCCGGCACACCAGAAACAACCCCTTGAAGATCGTTTTGGAGCAGGTGCGGGTGTTGTGCGGGTCGTCGGGCATGGGGTCGCGCACCTCCCAGACGTGGATGAGGGAAGCGTTGTGCATGGTAAAGGGAATGCCCTGATAGCTGCCCTCGTAGCTGCCGTGGGCACTGGCCGATTCCCATTCCTCCGGGAAAAGCCCGGAACGCCGCGCCAGTTCATCGCTCATGGGCCACTGCTTGTGCACCGGCTGCGGGCCAAAGGCCTTGTGCAGTGCGGCCATAAAACCATCCCCCAGCTGTCCGAGGATCAAGGCGCTTTGCATGGCGTGGATCAGCTGGATCAAAAAGACCGCTGCTACGATCACAAGCATCACGATGGTGCAGCCCGCCGTAAAGCTTTGAAGCAGGATGCCGGCCAGGACGCCCAGCACGGCACCTGCAATGCAGACGTAGGCGCAGAGGTTTGCCAGATGCCCGTAAAACAGGATGCGTCGGGAAAGCTCTTCATCCGGCATCTTTTCCTGCGGGGCACGGTTCCGTGTCCTCATACTGTATCACTCCCATCAGCACCCAACGGTGCTGCTCACCTTCTTGCCCATCTTGTCGGCCTTATCGTAGCCGTTGTACTCCGGGACAAAGAAGGTCTTTGCCATGGCGTTATTGTAACTGGTGTCCCAGTAGATCACTGTCCACATGTAGGCATCCATCTCATCGTTCCAGATGTAGCCCCGCATGGTGGCGATGCGGTTGGAAGCGCTGCTCTCGTCCACTACCTCCCACGAGGTATCGGGCCACTGACCACCGTACAGCTGCTGGAAATCATACTCCAGATATTCCTCTGCATAGTCCAGAACAAAGTCGTCATCAGAGCCGGTATAGTCCAGATATTCATTGGTGATCCTGCGGCAGACCGCAAAACCGCAGTCGTCCCATTCGGGGTTTGCCACCACAAGGGCATCCTCCAGAACATCCAGCACATAATACTCATAGGGGTAGTAGGTCTGCACATGAACGGTCTTGTCCTTGACATGCATCCGGTTGCCTTTGTCGGTAAAGGTCAGGTCGTGACCGGATGCATAGACGCTGAGTGCCAGCGACATGGTCAGCAGTGCAGCTGCAAACAGCCCCAGCGTGCGTTTCATCGTGCTTTTCATAGAATTGCCTCCTTTTTTAATAAATGGTTTTTGATCCGGTCATGCCGGAGCGGATCGAAAAGTCCCGGTCTCCGGGTCCCAGCAGAACAACAGTTCCAGCGTTCCATCTTCCTGTGAAAAGCGGAGCAGGACATCGCTGTTGCCGTCGCCGTTCCGGTCTGCGGTCTCCATGCCGAGATATCGCCGTTCCGCATTCTCCACAGGGGCAGGGTAGTCTAGCTCTGCCAGCAGCACCTGACTTTCGGTGTCATGGTAGAGGGTCGTGTCCCCGGTGTGGACGCAGGCGCAGAAGGGGATGGTCTCCCCGTCCTGCACCAGTGTGCCGGAGTCGTTGATGATGCCCCATGTGCGCCAGTCGCTTCCGGCAATGTCTTCCTCCGGTGGATCATCCGACGGCATTGCCAGAGCCGGGAGGATGGCCCACCCCAGCAGCAGGATCAGAAATGCCGCCAGCAGAACGCCGATTTGTTTTTTCATTGTTCACCACCTGTTGTTGAAGAGCAGGTCGGTGCCGTTCAGACTCAGGGTGCTTACGTCTTCTCCCACATCGCCCGGATGCTCATTCGGGATCAGCACGGCGGTGTCCTCGGTTCCGTCGTCCCAGAAAAGGCTTACGGTATCGCCGTCCACCATCCACTGGCCGGTATACACGCTGTCCGAATCAAAGCCGTAAACGCCGTCCCCCAGATCCTTCTGGCCATACAGGATGAAGCCATGGTTGGGGTAGAAGTTGAGGTACAGGTGCTCTTCGTCCATCCGCCACTGCCGGTACATCAGTACACAGGTGTTGTGCAGGTCCTCGTCATCGGTGTAGTCGGAGCGGATGTAGTAGCTTTCAAAGGAGCTTGCATTTCCGGTAAGGAACGCTCTTCCGTCCTCGATGATCTCCACACTGTTAAAGACATTCTCCTCCATATGAAGGCTCAGGAAAGGCACATCGTCCGGGCCGACGTCAAAGCCCTCAAAGTTGTAGGAGCATCCCAGCATGGGGTAGGCGGTGTAGGTGTCCTCGGTGGAGCCGTACTCGGTGTGCATCTCCACTGTGCCGTCGGACGCAATGTGGTACCAGTTTTCCGAGGTGTAGTCCCCCCGTTCGTACCAGATCCAGTCGTCCAGCGCTTCCCGCTGCTCATCGCTCAGCTCGGCCGCAGAGGTCGTACCCGAGGTCTCCTCAGAATACGGGGCTTCCTCCGATTCTGAGCTGGGGGAGGGCTCTGCCGCGCCTCCTCCACAGGCAGAAAGACTGATGCTCAGCGCCAGCAGAAGGCTCAGAACAGCCGCTGTTTTTCTCCATTTCATCTTGTTTTTCTCCTTTCCTGTTTTGATCTGCAAAGTGTTTTGCCGGCAGTGGAGCAGCCGAGAAAAAAGGCCCATGTCCGCATCGCAGGGGTGCCGGACATGGGCCTCGCTGTTTTAAAAAACGGAAAAGCATTGGACCCAAGCCGTTTCCGCTGCGGCAAAAAGAACCTTCCTTCTGCTCTGCGGGGAGCGGGTCCTCTTTGCCGGGATCTATCAGCAGGTTCTCTTCACATCCGTCCTGAGTTTTCCGGTGCAGATCTGCAGCTGCCCCATCACTGCTGCGGTGCCGCAGCCTGTTTCCAGATCCGGATCACGCGGTACTTCGTGACCTTCTGTTCCGGGTGGAACGCGCCGTCCTCAGCCGTCAGCAGGCCCTGTTCGGTGCACCACTGGGCGGCCTTTGCAGTCTCAGCATCTGCCGTGTCCGCAAAGGCGGGCAGTGCAGCGGGTTCCGGCCTTCCGGCGTTCTGCCACAGCAGCAGGGCCAGCTCGCCGCGGGTCGCGGGGATCGCCGTGCCCTCAGGCAGCAGGTCTTTCAGGATGGTGCGGGTGGCCAGTTCGTAGATGCCGAAGCCTGCAGCTCCCACCACAGCAGCGCCGCCTGCCACGGCCAGCACTGCGCCGAACCCGGAGCCGTCTCCGCCGTCGATTACCGGTTCGTCCGGGACAGGGTCAGGATCAGGCTCAGGACCCTCGCCGTTCCACTGCCAGTGGGCATAGAGGGTGATGTCCTCTGTGATCAGCTCCAGATGCTGATTACTTGCATAATAGGTCTGTTTTTCCACTGCCTCACCGCCGACAGCTGCAGTGTACCAGCCGACAAACTTGTAATCTTTCCGCTCAGGGGCCATACCCTCCATCAGCGGGACGTTCAGACATTCGCCCTTGTCTCCAGTCTGTGTGGTAAAACTCACCTGATCGTGGTCATTATTCCACTTGCCGCCGGTAGGCTTGATCCACTCGTCATTTTTGCCCCAGTTTGTGCCGCCGTTGAGGTTAAAAGTAACGGTGTAGTGCGTGGCAGCGCGGTCTTCAGTGGTGATCTCAAAATAAACTGCATCGTCAGGCCGCGTCCAGCTGCCGCCCGTCACTTGCGTCCATGCGCCATCTTTCGCCGTGCGGTACCAGAAGTTGGGCGCGTTCACAGTCAGGTTACTTTCGCCCAGCTTGATGAAATTGCCGCTGGTGGAATCCAGCTTCAGGGTGCCGCTTTTGAAGATCACTTCACCGTTGTCGATGCAGGTCTTGGCACTCACCGAAAGGCTGCCGCCGTCCACTTCCGACCTGCCGTTCAGGCCGCTGGTTGCTCCGGTGATGGTCACCACGCCGCCCTTATAGACCGTGACACCGCTACCGTCAACAGCTGTTCCGGCCTCGTCAATTTCCAGCGTGCCATGAACTTTTGCACCGCCGCCGGAAACTGCATTGTCAGCATTCTGAATGATCAGCTTGCCGCCGCTCTCGACCGTGGTACCCATTCCGTTGACGCCGTATTCTGCGTTGCAGATCTTCATATTTCCGGAAATATCTGCGCCCATGGCGTTTATGCCAAAGCCAAACGTATCCAGCGTAATGTCGGCATCAGCAGCCACTTTGATTGGTTTTCCACCACTGTAAAATCCGGCATAACGGTCTCTTTGTGCTCCGGTCACCGTGCTTTTTCCGGTGACTGTCAGCTGCTTTCCGGATGGGTTGACCGCATTGTCCGTGACGGAGATGTCTCCACTCAGGGTCAGCGTCCGGGTGGCATCCTCATAACTTGCCTTGCCATCGTCCAGAATATCCGTTGCGTTGGCCGAGGTCACCCTCTTTCCATTCACAGCAAGTTCATAATCTGTCACGTCCGCCGCGAATGCAGCCGCAGGCAGCGTGGTCAGAGTCATGGCTGCTGCCAGAAAAGCGCTGAGCAGCCGCAGCTTTGGGGTGTGCCGGAGTTCATTTGTCATAAAAACATCCTCCTTCCGCCGTTCCGCTGCCCTGTGCGCTGCTTTTTTCAGTCTGCATCCGGGCGCAGAAAAACCGGCCTGTTATTCCTCTAATAAAAGAGTACAACGGGCCGGTGAAAAAAGCTATTAACCTGAGGTTAGTATTTTTTGGCGAACAATTCTGCCAGCTGGGCACGCTTCGTGCGCACCCCGCCGCCAATGCCCAGCTTGGAATAAAGCTGGTTTGTATACTGCTTCACCGTTCCTTCCGAAAGGAACATCTTGGCAGCAATCTCTTTGTTTGTACAGCGGTCTGCAATAAGCCTTGCCAGTGTAAGCTCCCGCTCTGTCAGCCGGGCGGCAGCTTCGGGCAGGGCTTCGCTGTGGTTCAATGCCCGGCAGCGTTCCTCCTGCGCTGCACCCAGAGCAAGGATGCGCCGGACAACATCGGAATGGGACCCTTCCTGCGCTGCTTCCAGCAGAGGTTTCAGATCCCGGAAATTTTCCGCAAAGGGCACTACAAAGCCGTCCGGGGCGGCCTGCGCCAGAGCCTGCTGGAGCAGGCTCTGGCCTTCGTCCTGTCGGCCCAGCCGGGCATAGGCTGCCGCCATCTGGATCCGCAGATGCAGGGCCACAAGGTCATAGTGAAGGGCTTCGCACAGGGTCAGCAGCCCCGGGCTGCGGCCCAGCACCCGGGCCCATTCTCCCTGTGCCAGATACACCTGATTTTCAATCAGCCCGATCATGGGCTTGCCGGGAGCGAGGGTGTTTACGGTATTCATGCGGTGGGCGGCGTACACCTCCGGGATGCTCTCTGTCTGCCCCCGCAGGGCGTAGTAATAGGCGCAGATGGCGTTGAACAGATTGCGCCATGACATATTGTGCTGCCGGAGCATCTCTTCCCGCCGTACTTCCAGCGGGACCCGGGGCGTGTAGGGCCCGCAGAGGGACAGCCGCCACGCCAGAAAATCACAGCAGAGGGTCATGTTGGTCTGACCGTTGCCCTCGATCTGTGCATAGGCACGCTCCAACAGGATCTGCGCGTCGTCGAACCGCCCCTGCTGCAGATCTGCTTCTGCCCGCATGATGGTCTCCGCCCCCATGCCGTGCCCATTGGTGATCTTATAATAGTGGGGCATACATTCATCCATCTCCGCCAGCTCCCGGTCCAGCTGGCCGGGCTGACGGTGGAACATCATCAGCACCGAGGGAGAACCGAAGGTCCACCCGCCGCTGTTCTGGATGCTGATAGCCGGGTGGGACATCTGCGCACTGGCGCTGCGGTGCAGGCGGCTCATGGCAGAGATATCGTTGTACATGAGAAAGCTCAGGATCAGGTCGCACTCTCCCAGAAGGCTGCCTTTTTCTTCCTGAGACCACTCCGGATGCTCTGCCACCGTGGTCAGCAGAAGCTGCTTCAGCTCCATCATTTTCGGGATCTGCCGCCAGTTGAACATACAGCGCATCAGTACCAGAATGGCAAAGGGGTGCCGCTTGAGCGTTTCCACCGGACAGCGCCCCAGCCGTTCCAGCAGCTCTGCCGGGTCAAGGGAGGACAGCAGGATCCCGGCATCCCGTTCGATGACCTGCAGCGCTGCATCGTAGTCCTTGCACGCCTCGTAGGCGGTCAGGGCATGGAGATACTGCTGCTTTGCCTCATACCACGCCCCGTACCGTTCCCGGCAGGCATCCTGCTTTTCCGGCGTCAGCCGGGCAAACAGCCGCACGGCGCACTCCTTGAGCATGTGATGAAACCGGAAGGTCTTTCCGTCCGGCAGGCGGGTCACAAAGGCGTTCTGCTCGGTCAGGGTCAGCAGGATCTCCTCTGCGTCCGGCATTTCGGTCACGACCCGTGCCATTTCCACCGTGAACTCATCCGCAAGCCCCATTATTGCAAGGAACTCCCGCTTTTGGGACGGCAGGTTTTCCAGCATCGCCGCCGTGAACATGGAGTAGATATCGGCATCCTCGCTCAGCAGGATGCCCCGCTCGGCTAAGGAGTGCAGATTCAGGTATATGGCAGAAAACCACCCCTCACAGGAGCGCAGAAGGCTTTCCACCTGTGCCTCGGTCAGGTCCATGCCGCAGCGGTGGGCGTAGTGGGCAAGCTCGGTATGGTTGAGCCGCAGCTGCTCCCTGCCAATGCGGTGCAGACGGTGCCCCAGCCGGAGGATCTCTTCCTTGGGCAGGAAGTTGTTCCGGCTTGCCACGATCAGGTGGATGTTCGCCGGCAGGCGGTTTGCCAGCCCGCACAGGAACTTTGCCGCTTTTTCATCCTTTAACAGGTGGAAATCATCCAGAAACAGGTAGCAGGGCGTGTCTCCTGCCAGCACAGCGCACAGGTCATCCATCAACTGGGCGGCGCTGCTGGCATCTTCGGGGTATTCGCAGCCCGCCAGTGCTGTCAGCCCTGCTGCCGCAAAGGCGTTCTGAACACTTTTCCAGAAGATGAAGCGATTGTCGGAATAGATATTCACCCGCAGGATGACGGCCGCTTCCGTCTGTCTGCGTTGGTTCAAAAACCAGTTGACCGCCGTGGTCTTGCCGTAGCCCATAGGAGCCACCACCGCCGTTAGTGCGCTGACCGAAACAGGACGCAGGGTCTCCTGCACCCGCTCCGAAATATAGATCGCGTTCAAGTCTGTTTTCCGCATCGTTTTTGCTCCTTCTCACCATCCGGAGGAACTGTGATTCACTGCATCAAGTATAACATAACTGCAGAAAAGCTGCATCCTGTTTTTCTTTGACGGATCATGCCGCATCCAGCAGCTCTTCGGGGTCTTCGATCGCTTCCTCAATCACCTCTTCCTCCGGCGTGGGCTCGTCCCCAGCGTCGAACCATCCGATCAGACTGCGGATCGTGTCGCGGATAAAGAGCAGATCGTTGTCCAGATCGGCATCGGCATTCATCAGCTGCTGGACCATTTCGGGTTTGTCCGTGATAATGTCGTCTACGCCAAGGCTCAGCAGATCACTGGCGTCTTCCTGACGGTTGACCGTCCATGCAGAGATGGTTTTGCCGCGCAGGTGGATCTGCTGGACCATGCCGGGGGTGATGAAGGTGGACTCCACGCTGAAAAAGTCTGCGGCGGGCAGGTCATAATAGCTGCCCACGCCCAAAGCAAGGATATAGCCGGTCTGGATCTCCGGGGCAAGCTCCTTGACCTTGCAAAGGGTATCGTAGCTTTGCGAGGTGATCACGCAGTCATGCTCAAAGCCCTTTTCATAAATGATCCGGACGGTCTCTGCCTCCAGCTCAGGTGTGGCCGCATTGGGCTTTATCTCGATGTTCAGTTGGATCCTGCCTTTGCACTGATCCAGAACTTCTTCCAGCGTGGGGACCCGGGTGCCGGTGTACTTCTGGCCGAACCAGCGCCCGGCGTCCAGTCTCCGCACTTCATCATAAGTCAGGTCATAAATGTTTTCGTTCCGGCCGGCACAGCGGCGCAGGTTGGCGTCGTGCGTCACCATCGCAATACCGTCCTTTGTCATCTGAACGTCCAGCTCAGCGCGCTCACAGCCGTGGTCAATGGCAAGCTGGAAGGCGGGCAGGGTGTTTTCCGGTGCGGCGGCGGAATAGCCGCGGTGTGCCGTAACGATCGGCACAGTGCCGCCCAGCACGGAGCGCAGCGCATCGTCCTCCGGCAGAACAAAGTAGAAGGCGGCAAGCACGAAGGTGAGCAAAGTGGCACCGGCAATGGCGGCGGTCAGAAGCAACCTGCCATTGGAGCGGCAGGGTCTGCGGTCCGGGTCTGCCTCCGCTTCAAACGATAAGCTGCCCCGCAGGCGGTCATAGAGCGCGGTAATAACCGTGCACTGTGCAAGGGTGATGGTGCAGTCGATGAGAAACTGGAAGAAGGGAAGCTCGATGGTCAGCGCGGCACGGGACAGTGCAAACATGGCCTGCGTGCTCTGCATCCCGATGCCGATGATAATGCCGTACAGCGGCAGCGCGATGGCGGCAGTCAGCAGCAGAGAACGCAGCAGGGCCGAAACATTCCACCGCAGCAGCAGAAGAAATGTGCGGAGAATGCGCGTGCGGACATAGCCGACGCTTTCACGAACCGATTGCCACAGGCTTTTGTGCTCCAGAAGGAACAGCGGCAGCACCAGGACCCAGCTGATCAGGAGAACCAGAAGTGCGGCGCAGAGGGCCAGATAAAGCAGGTGATACCGGCTGTTGGCACGAATGACGCCCATGATATATTCCGGCACTGCAAGCTGAGTGATATAATTCACGGCAAGGAAAAAATTGGTGAAAGGGATCAGCGTGGCGCTGTAGACCAGAATGAGCCAGTTCTGCGGTAGAAAGGCATGACAGGCGTCCAGCAGGGAGGTGCACAGCAGTGCAGGCAGGCGGATGCTCTCGCCCTTGCGGGCAAGGTCCAGCCCATGCAGCAGGACGGAACATTCAAACAGCGACCAGAAGGCCGTCAGAACGGCGATGAGAACGATGCAGCCGATAATGGCAGGGGAGGTAAAAATATCCGAAGCATTGCTGTTGCTCAAATAGTGCATGGGAGCGAACCGCAGCGTCAGGGACCAGACCTGCTGCATCAGGGAAACGAACAACAGGTTTGTGGCAAGCTTGCAGAGGATGAGAATGGAGAAAAGTGCAGCTTCGGCGCGGTGCATCAGGGAAAAGACAGAGCGCCGCAGGACAGAATAGGTCTGATTTGCACTGCGGAACGAAATGAACAGATCTTTCAATTTAGCAGAACCTTCTTCTTATAATTTGCAGGACAGCCGGTCGCAGAGATCTGGAACGGGCTGTCCTGTGAAAATTTTTTACATGATCGGCAGAAGCAGACCGGAAAACAACAGACATCCTGCGCCGTGCAGCCGGGGGCTGCCGCCTGAGAAAACAAAGCATCCGGCTGAGCCAGCCGAAAAAACTCTGCAAATATAATATAAACATAGTGTAACATATCTTTCTTTAAAATAAAATGCGGCAGAGACAAACGAAATCAACAAAAATGCAGGAAAAAATTTGGCAGGCACCGTACATGGCCCGGAACGGTAGAAGAAGGGGACTCTGGCAGAGGAACGCAGAATCGTTAAAAAATTATAGAACGGGGAGTGACGGATGTTGAATTGCATGGACTTTTATAGAAGCTCTTGCATTTTTATGGAAAATTCAGTATAATAAAACCAATTTTGAAAGCTCACACAGACAACCAGGAGGTCTTACCATGGCTTCAAAGATCAATAAGGGAGAAATCCTCGCCAAGTTTTTCGATGACGGGGAATACACTGCGCTGTTTGCTGATGGTGCAGTGAGCGCTGCCTGCGGCTATGCTGCAGGTCAGCAGGCTTACGCTGTTTATCAGAATGGCGAAGCTGTTACCGTAAAGGATGTTGAAAAGAACATCAAGGTTCTGGAAATGGCAGCACAGACTGGCTGCCCGGTCGTCACCTTCTACAACTCCGTTGGCGCAAAGCTGGCTGAGGGTCTGGACGTGCTGACCGCCAGTGCAAAGCTGAATGCGCAGATCGCAAAGGTTTCCGGCGTGATCCCGCAGGTGGCTGTTGTTCTGGGTGTCTGCGGCGGCACCAGCGCACTGAGCGCAGCCAATGCAGATGTCTGCATCATGGCTGAGGGCGCAGAGCTGTTCTTCACCGCTCCGTTCACCTCTGCCGCCAAGGGCGACAAGGTGGCCGATGCCGGTACCGCAGCCGCCGCTGCAAAGGCTGGCGTGGCTGCTATCGTGGAGTCCACTGCTGCGGAAGCTGCCGAGAAGGCTGCTCACATCGTGGGCCTGCTGCCGGCCAACAACCTGACCGGCCCTGCGATCTTTGAGTTCGAGCAGCCCACTGCTGCTCTGGCTGCTGGTGCAGAGCCTGCAAAGGCTGCTGCCGCTGTGGTCGATAAGGACAGCGCCGTGGAGCTGTATGCAGGCTTTGGCAAGTCTGTCTATACCGCATTTGCAACCGTGGGCGGCAACGCTGTGGGCGTTGTGGCCACCGGCAAGAACCTGTGCCACAACTGCGTAGCCAAGGCTTCCCGTTTTGTGCGCCTGTGCGATGCTTTCAGCGTGCCGGTGATCACCATTGTGGATACCGAGGGCTTCGTGCCCAGCGCTACCGATGACATTGCAGGCGGCATCCGTGAGGCTGCCCGTCTGGCTGCCACCTATGCCGACGCTACCACTGCAAAGGTGGCTGTGCTGGCAGGCAAGGCTGTGGGCCCTGTCTACACTGCACTGGCCGCTGCTGATCTGCGCATTGCTGTGACCGGCTGCACTGTCAGCGCGCTGGAGCCCAGTGCTGCTGTCAACGTACTGTACAAGGAAGAGATCGATGCTTCCGACAACATCATTGCAGCCACCAACGCAAAGGCTGCTGCCTACACCGCTGAGGTGTGCAGCGCAGCAAATGCGGTTGCCTGCGGTGCTGCTGACCTGACCTGCGATGCAGCGAATGTCCGTGCAAGCGTGGTTGCTGCACTGGAGCTGCTGAGCACCAAGCGTGCTGCCCGCCTGCCCAAGAAGCACGGCAACATGGCCCTGTAATCGTCTGTATAAATCTTTAGATACGATTTTGATTTGGAGGATCCTTCCATGAAGTACTACAATATTACCGTCAATGGCGTTGCTTACAGCGTCTCCGTGGAGGAGACTGCCGCTGGTGCTGCTCCCGTTGCTGCTGCAGCTCCTGCCGCACCCGCTGCTCCTAAGGCTGCTCCGGCTCCCGCCGCTGCACCCAAGGCTGCCGCAGGCGCTGCCGGTGCTGTTGCCGTCAAGGCTCCCATGCCCGGCAACATCCTGGATGTCAAGGTCAAGGCCGGTGCATCCGTCAAGGCCGGCGATGTGCTGGTGATCCTGGAGGCTATGAAGATGGAGAACGAGATCGTTGCTCCGCAGGACGGCACTGTGGCTTCCATCAACGTCAACAAGGGCGACACCGTCAACTCCGGTGACGTTCTGGTTTCCATGAACTAAGGGAGAGGTGACAATCATGGCCAAAAAGCCGATCAAGGTTACCGAGGTCGTCCTGCGCGATGCCCACCAGTCTCTGCTGGCAACCCGCATGACCATGGATGAGATGCGTCCCATCCTGCCGGAAATGGATAAGATCAACTACTTCTCCGTGGAGTGCTGGGGCGGCGCTACGTTCGACAGCTGCATCCGCTTCCTGGACGAAGATCCCTGGGACCGCCTGCGCATCCTGCGCAAGGAACTGCCTCACCAGAAGCTGCAGATGCTGTTCCGCGGCCAGAACATGCTGGGCTATCGTCCCTACGCAGATGACGCCGTTGAGTACTTTGTGCAGAAGTCTGTTGCAAACGGCATTGATGTCATCCGCATCTTTGATGCACTGAACGATCCGCGCAACCTGCAGACTGCTATCAAGGCAGCCAACAAGGAAGGCGCTCATGTGCAGGGCTGCATCAGTTACACCCTGAGCCCCGTGCACAACAACGAGTACTTTGCAGCCTACGCCAAGACTCTGGAGGAGATGGGTGCAAACTCCATCTGCATCAAGGATATGGCCGGTCTGCTGACTCCTTATACCTGCTACGATCTGGTCAAGAAGCTGAAGGAGACCGTCAGCATCCCTGTTGATATCCACAGCCACTACACCGCAGGTCTGGCTTCCATGTCCATTCTGAAGGGCATCGAGGCAGGTGCCGACATCATCGATACCGCCATGAGCCCCCTGAGTCTGGGCACCAGCCACATGCCCACCGAGAGTCTGGTCGCTGCCCTGCAGGGTACCGATTATGACACCGGTCTGGATCTGAAGCAGCTGAACGTTGTCCGCGCATACTTTGCAAAGCTGCGCGAAAAGTACATCGCCAACGGCCAGATCAGCCCCAAGAGTCTGGGCGTTGATGCCAACACCCTGCTGTATCAGGTGCCGGGCGGCATGTTCTCCAACATGCTCAAGCAGCTGAAGGATGCCGGCAAGGAAGACAAGCTGGATGAAGTGCTGGCTGAGATCCCCCGTGTCCGCGAGGATGCAGGCTATCCGCCGCTGGTTACTCCCACCAGCCAGATCGTTGGTACGCAGGCTGTGTTCAACGTTATCCTTGGTGAGCGCTACAAGATGGTCACCAAGGAGTTCAAGGGTCTGGTCCATGGCGACTACGGCAAGACTCCCGCTCCCATCAAGCCGGAGTTCACCAAGAAGATTTTGGGCGACGAGCAGCCCATCACCTGCCGCTTTGCCGATACGCTTGCTCCCGAAATGGACAAGCTGAAGGCGGAAGCTGCCAAGTGGGCAACGCAGGAAGAGGACGTGCTGACCTACGCAATGTTCCCGCAGGTGGCACCCAAGTTCTTCGACAAGCGCAATGCCAAGAAGCAGGGCGTTGATGGCGATCATGTGGACTACGCCAATCAGTCTCACCCCGTCTAAGTAACGGTATTTTAAGGGCTTCCCGCTGTGAGCGGGAGGCCCTTTTTGCATAGCAGGGCGGTGTGCAGGAGATGACATGGGTCGTATAAACCGGCAGAGAATGTTTTTGCAAAAATCTGCCCCAAAAGGCAATGAATGCATTGACTTGAAAACATCCCCAATCTATAATGGATAAAAATGGATGCGCGCGGCATTCGGGTATTGCCACAAAAGAAGGAGGGGACCCCTATGAGAAAAGTTACTGCCCAGCGCCTTGCGGAATTTACGGAGCGGGACTATGTGCTGACCTTTGGCGTTGGAAAAAGGGAGTTTGACCGGATGCTGGCAGCACTGGAAGATGCTTATCGTAGGGAGCATAAGCGTAAGCCACGCTTTACCAAGATCACCATGCTGGATAAGCTGGTGCTGACCCTGATCTACCGTCATGAATACCGCAGCATGGACAGCATTGCTGCAGAATACGAGGTCTCCCGCGATACCATTGAAGTGAATGTTCATTGGGTGGAGCAGACCCTGCTGAACGCAGATCTGATCCAGAAAAGCGTTACCTGTGTGTACAAAACCAACTGAAACAGGCTCCGGCACAAAATCTTTGGATTCTGTGCCGGAGCTTTTTTACTTATTGGCGTTCATTGCGGGCATTTTGGCCGGAATGCACAACAGTGCACCTTGAATTTTGGGCCGAAGAATAGTAAAATGAAGCTATATGTATCGTAACATGGGCTTGTGTACCCAAAGGCGGATACATATACCGGAATCTGTATGCAAAAACATTGAAAAACAGAAAATAGGAGAACGTTATGATCTTAAGCATGACCGGCTTTGGCCGTGGGACTGCTGTGCGCAATGGCCGTGAGATCACGGTGGAACTGCGCAGCGTCAATTCTCGCTACTTTGAGTATTCTTCGCGCATCCCGCGCACCTGCAGCTATCTGGACAGCCGACTGAAAAAGCAGCTCAACGAACGCATCACCCGCGGCAAGGTGGAGCTGAGCATGACTGTACAGAATGTAGATGCTGCAGATACCGTGGTTGCGGTCAACATGGAACTGGCCCGCAGCTATCAGCAGGCCATGCGGGATATCTCCGAGCAGCTGGGCGTCAAAAATGATATCTCTGCCGGGGTGATCACCCGTTTCCCGGATGTGCTCACCACCCGTCATGCGGATGTGGACGAGGAACAGTTGTGGGAGGATGTGTCTGCCGTTACGGCACAGGCGCTGGATCGCTTTGTGGAAATGCGCGCCGCCGAGGGTGCCAAGATGAAGGCCGATGTGGAGAACCGCCTGAATTTTCTGGAGGAATGCGTCGGCAAAGTGGAGACCCTGAGCGCGGGCCGTGTGGAGGCTTACACCACCCGCCTGTATGAAAAGCTCAAGGTCATTCTGGAAGACCGCGATATCGATGATGCCCGCGTGCTGACCGAAGCCGCCATCTTTGGCGACAAGACTGCTGTGGACGAGGAGACCGTCCGCCTGCGCAGTCATATCGCACAGTACCGGGACATTCTGGCCCTGAACGAGCCGGTGGGCCGCAAGCTGGACTTCCTGACGCAGGAACTGAACCGTGAGACCAATACCATTGGTTCCAAGTGTCAGGATCTGGACATCACCCGCATCGTGGTGGACATGAAGGCCGAGATCGAAAAGATCCGTGAACAGATCCAGAATCTGGAATGATGCAATAAGATCCGGAGGAATTTATGAAGCTGATCAACATCGGGTTTGGCAATATGGTCAGTGCGGGCCGCGTGGTGGCTGTCGTCAGCCCGGACTCGGCCCCGGTCAAGCGTCTGATCAAGGAAGCGCGGGAGCGCGGGATGCTGATCGATGCATCCTATGGCCGCAGCACCCGTGCGGTGCTGATCATGGATTCCGATCACGTGGTGCTCTCGGCGCTCCAGCCGGAAACGGTGGCCAACCGCGCGGCAGGGCAGGAGAGCAGAATGACAGCAGAGGAGGAACCGTCCCATGGCGAATGATAAATATCTGTTTGTAGTTTCCGGTGCGGCAGGCACCGGCAAGGACAGCGTGGTGAAGGCACTGCGCGAAGCACACCCGGAGATCGAAAAGACCGTCTCCGCCACCACCCGCGCACCGCGTCCCGGTGAGCAGGAGGGTGTGGACTATTATTACCGCACCCGGGAGCAGTTCCAGCAGCTGATCGAGAACGATCAGGTGGTGGAGCACAACTTCTACAACGGCAACTACTACGGCACCCTGCGCGAAGAGGTGGACAAGCGTCTGGCAGCCCGGAAGGTGGTCGTTCTGGTCATCGATGTGCACGGCGCAGCGAATATCCGCCGCATGTTCCCCGGCGCGACCACCGTGTTCCTGCTGCCGCCCTCGGTGGAGGAGCTGGAACGCCGTCTGCGCGGCCGCGGCACCGAGACCGAGGACAGCATTCAGGAACGTCTTGCTACGGCCCGGCAGGAGCTGGCCCAGCAGGATAAATTCACCCTGAAGCTGGTCAACGACCGGGTCGATACCTGCGCCGATGCACTGTATGAGGCAATCTGCCGCCGCATCGAAAGCGCAGAATAACATTTGAAGGAGCTGGACGAATGCCCAAAACGGTAGGCGTTGCCGTCAGCAATGCGACCTTCCACTTTGATAAGCTGTATACCTACGCGGTCATGCCGGACCAGCAGGACACCGTAAAGCTGGGCAGCATGGTGCTGGTGCCCTTTGGCCGGGGCAGCCGCGCCCGCATGGGCGTGGTGCTGGCCTGCGATGCCGAACCGGAAAGTGCAAAGCTGAAATATCTTTTCGACGTGGCCCCGGCTTCGGCCTGTCTGACGCCGGAGCTGCTGCGTCTGGTGCACTTTCTGAAGGAACGCACCTTCTGCACCTATTATGAAGCGGTCAAGGCGGTCATTCCCTATGGTGCGCAGTACAAGCCCGCTGTGGCGGCAGACGGTGTGACGCCGGTGCTGCAAAAGCAGCTCACCCGCCACACAGAGAACTCTTACCGCCTTGTGGGCGGGCTGCCGCAAAAGCCTAAACCGACTGCCAAGCAGCTGGCGGCAGTGGCATTGCTGGGCGGCGGACCCCGCACCCTGAACGAGCTGGAGGACAAGGGCATCAGTCGTGCTGTGCTGGATAATCTGTGCGCCAAAGGCGTGCTGGAATGCAGCAAGGTGAACAAGTCCATCGACCTGTATTCGTCCATTCAGCTCAAAAACGAGCCCATCTGCCTGACGGCAGAACAGCAGGCGGCTTATGATGCGCTGCTGCCAAAGCTGGAGGATGATGCGCCCCACTCGGCATTGCTGTACGGTGTGACCGGCAGCGGCAAAACGCTTGTGTTTTTAAAGCTGATCGCACACTGTCTGGAACAGGGCCGGAAAGCGCTGGTGCTGGTGCCGGAGATCAGCCTGACGCCGCAGATGATCCTGCGGCTCAAGAGCCAGTTTGGCCGCCGGGTGGCGGTGCAGCACTCTGCCCTCAACCACACGGAACGTCTGCTGCAGTGGCAGATGATCCAGGACGGCGGTGCCGATATTGTGGTGGGCACCCGCAGTGCCATTTTTTCGCCGCTGGAAAACATCGGGCTCATCATCATCGATGAAGAACAGGAGCACACCTACCGCTCGGAGTCTGCGCCCCGCTATTCTGCCCACGAAATGGCCCGGCAGCGTGCGGCGGAGAACGGTGCATTGCTTCTGCTGGCCAGCGCCACCCCCAGCACCGAGAGCTTTTACGCGGCCCAGCATGGCCGCACCCAGTTGGTGCGGCTTACCCAGCGCTACGGCGGCAACCCGCTGCCGAAGGTGCAGATCGTGGACATGCGCGCAGAGCTGGCATCGGGCAACCCCCGGGAGATCAGCCTTGCCATGGAGGACGCTATCCACCGCAATCTGGACGCAGGCAAGCAGACCATTTTGCTGCTGAACCGCCGGGGCTACCAGACCATGGCCCAGTGCGAGGACTGCCGTGAGGTGCTCAAGTGCCAAAAATGCAGCGTGCCCATGGTGTACCATAAATCGGCGCACAAGGTATTGTGCCACTACTGCGGCAGCCAGATGGAACCGCCCATCGTCTGCCCCACCTGCGGTGGCAAGTTGCAGTACCGGGGGTTCGGCACCCAGAAAGCGGAGGAAGAGCTTGCAAAACTCTTTCCGGATGCACGGGTGCTGCGGATGGATCAGGATTCCACCGCTGCCAAGGACGCCCACGAAAAGCTGCTGGCAAAATTTGCAGATCACGAATACGACATCATGGTGGGCACCCAGATGGTGGCCAAGGGACTGGATTTTGAGGACGTGACCCTTGTGGGCGTGCTGGGCATCGATTCACTGCTGTTTGCGCAGGGCTTCCGTGCCTACGAAAACGTGTTCAGCCTCATCACGCAGGTGGTAGGCCGCAGTGGCCGGGCCAAAGACCCGGGCTTTGCCATCATCCAGACCACTGACCCCGATAACCCGGTGCTGAACCTTGCCGCCGCGCAGGACTACGATGCCTTCTTCGAGCAGGAAATTGCATATCGCAAGCTGGGCCTGTACCCGCCCTTCTGCGGGCTGTGCGTCATCGGCTTTGCAGGTGCAAAGGAGATCGAGACAGCAAGGGCCGCAGCGCGCTTTGCGGCTCTTCTGGGCCAGCAGGCAGCAAAACAGCCGGACCTGCCCCTGCGGGTGCTGGGGCCGACCCCCGGCAGCATCGAGAAGATCAACGACACCTATCGCTATAAGCTTACCATCAAGTGCCGCAACGACCGCCGCTTCCGCGACCTCGTGCGCAGCGCACTGGAATTGTATGAACAGGAAAAACTTCCGTCCAAGGCCACCGTTGCGGTGGATCTGCATTCGGACGGAGATATCTGATTAGGAGGTACCATAAATGGCAATCCGTAACATTGTAAAAGAGGGCGACCCCATCCTGAATAAGGTCTGCCGTCCCGTGACTACCTTTGATGATCGTCTGGCTACCCTGCTGGATGACATGCACGAGACCATGATCGCCGCCGACGGCGTGGGTCTGGCCGGCCCGCAGGTGGGCATGCTGCGCCGCCTGTTCGTGGTGTGGGATACCACCGATGCCCCGGAGGAGATCCCGGAGGATTACGAGTACAAGTTTATCGACTTTGTGAACCCGGAGATCCTGGCCGTATCCGAGGAAGAGGAGACCGCCTACGAGGGCTGTCTGTCCTTCCCGGGCCATAACGGCGCCGTGACCCGCCCCGTCGCTGTCAAGGTGCGCGCACAGGACCGCCACGGTGAGTGGTTTGAGCTGGAAGCCGGGGATCTGCTGGGCCGCTGCATCCAGCATGAGAACGACCATCTGGACGGCATCACCATCATGCAGTCCAGCGAGTATTTCTATGAGGATACCGAAGAGGGCAAAAAAGCTGCCCGCGAAGCGAAAGGAAACAACTGATGCGCATTCTGTTCATGGGCACGCCGGATATTGCCGCCGAGTGCCTGAAAGCCCTGTATGCTGCCGGGCATGACATCTGTGCAGTGTATACCCGTCGGGATAAGCCGGTTGGCCGCAAGCAGGTGCTGACCGCACCGCCGGTGAAGGAAGTGGCGCTTGCCCACGGCACGCCGGTGTTCCAGCCCCGTACCCTGCGGGACGGCAGCGAAGATGAAAATATCCGCGCACTGGCCCCGGAGCTGATCGTGGTGGTGGCTTATGGCTGCATCCTGCCGAAGTCAGTGCTGGAAACGCCGAAATATGGCTGCATCAACCTGCACGTCTCCCTGTTGCCCAAGTATCGCGGCAGCGCTCCGGTGCAGTGGGCCGTGCTGAACGGCGACACCGAGACCGGCGTTTCCATCATGCAGATGGACGAAGGGCTGGATACCGGCGATGTGCTCTGCTGTGAAAAGCTCGCCATTGATCCGGAGGAGACCAGCGGCGAGCTGTTTGACCGCGTGACCGCCGTGGGTGCCCGGGTACTGTGCGAGGTGGTGCCCGCCATCGCTGCCGGCACGCTGATTGCACAGCCGCAGGACCATGCAAACGCCTGCCTTGCTCCCATGCTCAATAAAGAGATGGCGGAGTTCCGCCTGACCGAATCTGCCGCCCACATCCACAACTGGGTGCGCGGCATGAACCCGTGGCCCGGTGCATGGTTCATCACCTCCGGCGGAAAGAAGCTCAAGGTGATGGAGTGCCGTGCGGTGGAAGCTTCCGACAAAGCGCCCGGCACGGTGCTGGCGACAAAGCCGCTGACCGTGGCCTGCGGGGAAGGTGCTGTCCAGCTTTTGAATGTGGTGCCTGAAGGCAAAAAGCCCATGGACGGCACCGCATTTGCCGCCGGTCAGCGCCTCAAGGCGGGGGATATCCTCTGATGGCGGCAAATCCGCGCGCGGCAGCTGTGGCGGCGCTGGTGCGGCAGGAGCAGGATGGTTTTTCCAACCTTGTTCTGGATGCCGAACTCAAGCGCCAGCAGCTGGAAGGCCGCGATAAAGCTTTTGCCAGTGCCATTTTCTATACCGTGCTGGAACATCAGGGCACGCTGGATCACATCCTGTGCCAGTTCCTGCCCAAGGGCCTTGCAAAGCTGGATGCACCGGTGCGCGAGATCCTGCGTGCCGCGCTGGCACAGGCCCGCTATATGCAGGTGCCGGTATCCGCAGCGGTGAACGAAGCGGTCAAGCTGACCCGCACCTTCAAAAAATCCAGCGCATCCGGTCTGGTCAACGCTGTGCTGCGCAAGGCGTGCAGCTACGACCTGAGCACCGCAAGCTTCAAAAACGAAGTGGAGCGGCTCATGGTGCTGGGCTCTGCCGGGCGGGATGTGGCGGAATTTCTGCACAAGAACTACCCGGATGAAGCACTGGATATCCTCACCTACAAAGCCGATGACGGCATGACCAGCCTGCGGGCAAACCCGCTGAAGACAAGCGCAGAAGAACTCTGCACAAAGCTGCTGGCTTCCGGAGCAAAGGAAGCGAAGCCCGGCGTTGTGCCCGGCAGTGTGCTGGCCCGGTTCGAGGGAAGCCCGGCGGAAAACGAGCTGTTCCGGCAGGGATATTTCCATGTGGAAGGGCAGGCCAGCCAGCTGGCAGCGCTCTGCGTGGAAGCAAAGCCCGGTGAAACGGTCATCGACCTGTGCGCGGCCCCCGGCGGCAAGACTGTCCTGCTGGCCGAGCAGATGCAGAATACCGGCAGGCTCTACAGCTGCGATGCCGCCGAGAACCGCGTGGGCCTGATCCGCACGACGGTGCAGCGCATGGGACTGACCAATGTGGAGGTCCTGTGCAGTGATGCCACAAAAGTGAATCCAATTCTGCCGCAGGCCGACCGCATCCTTGCAGATGTGCCCTGCAGTGGTCTGGGCATTCTGGCTAAAAAGCCGGATCTGCGCTACAAAAAGCTGGAACCGGCCCGCGAAGCTGAATTATTGGCCACGCAGTCGGCCATCCTCGATACGGCGGCACAGCTGCTCAAACCGGGCGGCAGGCTGGTGTACTCCACCTGCACCATCGACCCGGCAGAGAACCAGCAGCAGATTGCGGCATTTCTGATCCGTCACCCGGAGTTTACGGTGGTAAAGCCCGCCGTGGCGCTGCCCGCCGGGATGACAGCAGGGGAGCACGGTGCGCTTTCGGTGCCCACCCGTACCGGCATGGATGGATTTTTCCTGTGCGCCATGCAGAAAAACGGGTGAGAGCTGCAATGAAACAGGCAGCTTATTCGTAAAAACCAATAGGAGAACACAATGGAACAAAAACGCTGTATCTCTTCCCTGACGCTGGCAGAGCTGACCGCTGAACTGAAAGCGATGGGCCAGCCGGGCTTCCGGGCAAAGCAGATCTTCCACTGGGTGCACCAGAAGCTGGTCACCGAGTTTTCTGCTATGACCGACCAGCCCAAGACCCTGCTGGCAAAGCTGGAAGAAAGCTTCTATATCGCAGCACCCCAGATCGAGCGCCGGCAGGAAGCAAAGGACGGCACCGTAAAATATCTGCTGCGCATGGCAGACGGCAACTGCATCGAGACCGTTGTCATGCGCTACCACTACGGCAATACCGTGTGTGTGTCCACTCAGGTGGGCTGCCGCATGGGCTGCCGCTTCTGTGCCTCTACGCAGGCAGGCCGGGTGCGCAATCTGGAAGCCGGCGAAATCTGCTCCGAAATTTACACCGCACAGAAGGATATTGGCGAGCGCATTTCCCACATCGTGCTCATGGGCATCGGGGAACCGCTGGACAACTTTGACGAAGTGATGAAGTTTCTGGAAAATATCACCTCGCCCGAGGGTGTCAACATCGGGATGCGCAACATCAGTCTTTCTACCTGCGGCCTTGTGCCAAAGATCGATCTGCTGGCCGAGAAAAAGCTGCAGCTCACCCTTTCGGTATCGCTGCACGCGCCCAACAACGAGATCCGCAGCGGCATGATGCCGGTGAACGACGCCTACCCCGTGGAAGTGCTGATGCAGGCCGTGCGCCGCTATCAGGATACCACCGGACGCCGGGTGAGCTTTGAGTATTCCATGGTGCGCGGCGTCAACGATTCGGATGCCTGTGCAAAGCAGCTGGCAAACCTCATCCGGGGCATGGGGGCTCATGTGAACCTGATCCCCATCAACCCTGTGGACGGCAGCCCGTATTCGGCTACCGATGCCGCCAATGTGCGCCGCTTCCAGCAAAAGCTGGAAAGCCTTGGCGTCAATGCTACGGTGCGCCGACGTCTTGGCAGCGAGATTAGCGCCGCCTGCGGCCAGCTGCGCCGGGACGAAATGAACGGGAAAGCGTAAAATAGAGGGAGTATCCTATGAAACTTGCAGGAAAAACGGATGTCGGCCGGGTCCGGCAGGATAATCAGGACGATTATCGCGCAGGAGAGCTGCCCGGCGATGCCGCATGGCTGCTGGTGTGTGACGGCATGGGCGGTGCACGCGGCGGCAGGGAAGCCAGTCAGAGCGCATGTGATGTCATTGAGCGCTGCTTTCAGGAGCAGTATGCTTCCAAGTGCCTGCCCGGCGAGGAAGAGACCTTCCTAAAAAAAACACTGCTCAGCGCCAACCGATTTGTGTTCCAGAAGGCCCTGCGGGAGGAAGCACTGGCAGGCATGGGCACTACGGCGGTGTGTGCACTGGTGCGCTCCGGCAGGGTGTATCTGTGCCATGCAGGCGACTCGCGGGCGTACCTGTACCGGGATGGGCAGCTTGCCCAGCTCACCCACGACCACTCCTACGTGCAGGAGCTGGTGGACTGCGGCACCATTACCGTGGAGGAAGCCGAGCATCACCCCCAGAAGAACATCATCACCCGTGCTCTGGGTGTGGACTACCGGCTGGAACCGGAGTTTGCCACCGCACAGCTGCACAGCGGAGATATCCTGCTGCTGTGCTCGGACGGCCTGACCAATGCGGTGCCCAAAGAACAGCTGGAACAGCTGCTGTGCACGGGAAAGTTCTATGATCTGCCGGATCTGCTGATCCGCACTGCCAACGAAAACGGCGGCCCGGATAACATCACCGCGCTGCTTCTGTGTGTGGAGGAGGTGCGCTGATGGACAACCTGATCGGCAAAAAGCTGGATGGTCTGTATGAGGTGAAGGAGCTGATCGGCTCCGGCGGCATGGCAAACGTCTACAAGGCGGTCATGCTTGGCCAGAACGGCCCTGTTCCCGCCGGGACAGTGGTGGCGGTCAAGGTGCTGCGGCAGGAGTATATGCATGACCCGGATCTTGTGCGCCGCTTTAAAAATGAATCCAAGGCCATCTCGCTGCTGAACCACCCGAACATCGTCAAGGTATATGATGTTTCGGTAAACGATGATCTGCAGTATATCGTGATGGAATATGTGGACGGCATGACCCTGCGCGAGTACCTCAACCAGCGCGGCGGCAAGCTGACCAACCGGGAGACTGTGCATTTCATCTCTCAGATCTTAAAGGCGCTGGAACATGCCCATGCTAACGGTGTGGTGCACCGGGACATCAAGCCCCAGAATATCATGCTTCTGGACAATGGTCAGCTGCGCATGATGGATTTTGGCATCGCGCGGATCTCCCGGGCCGAGAATCAGCTGCTCAGCGGCAAGGCCATGGGCAGCGTGCATTATATCAGCCCGGAGCAGGCCAAAGGTGATGAGACTGATTGCACCAGCGATATCTACTCGGTGGGCGTGATGATGTACGAGATGCTCAGCGGTCATCTGCCCTTTGACGCAGACGACATGGTGGAGGTCGCCATCAAGCAGATCTCGGATAAGCCGAAGTCTCTGCACGAGATCGCGCCGGAGGTACCGAACGCACTGGTGGAGATCACTGAAAAAGCCATGGCAAAGCTGCCGCAGAACCGCTATGCTTCTGCCCGCGAGATGCTGGATGCACTGGACGCCTACGTGCAGAATCCCTCCGTGATGTTCGAGTACAAATATATTACAGAAGATGCACCCGAAAAGGTGGTGAAACGTACCATGAGCCAGAACCGCACAAATCGACCTGCCGAAAAACCTGCGCCCCGCAGCAAAAAGACTGCATCCCGCAAAAAGAAGCGCCGTACCATTTATCTTCCGGCGCTGCTGGGCATCACCATTGCATTTGCCCTTGCCTGCCTTGCACTGTGCTGGATGATCCTGAACGATTCCTCCAACCTGATGAACAACAAAGCAGATATCACGCTGGGCGATTATATCGGCATGACGCAGGACGAGGCTGCCGCCACCGAGCAGGTGGTCTCCGGCCAGATCAGTGTTACCTGGGAGCAGGAGTACAACAGTGACTATGCGGCGGGCTATATCTACAAGCAGTCGCCGGTCTCCGGCCGCACGGTGCGTGAGGGCCAGAATGTGACCCTTACCGTCAGTCTGGGCACCCAGTATGTCACGGTGCCCGATCTGACCAACTATGTGCAGGCAGATGCAGAGCAGCAGCTCAAAGATCTGGGAGTCTCGGTGCTGGTGACGCAGGCTGTGGATACCACAGTGGCATCCGGTGCGGTCATCCGCACCGATCCGGCGGCAGGCAGTCAGGTGGCAGCGGGCAGCACGGTAGTGATCTATATCAGCCGCCCGCAGGTGGCCACCACCACCAAGGTGCCCTCGCTCATTGGCATGAGCGCCGGGGATGCCCGCACCCTGCTGGTGCAGAATCATCTGGGTCTGGGCAGCCAGTCTGAGCAGTACAGCGACCAGCCGGTGGGCACCGTCATCAGTCAGGACCCGGCGGCAGGCGCTACCGCAAAGCTGAATGGCCGGGTGAACATCGTGGTCAGTGCCGGGCCGGAGCCTGCACCGGAACCGGAGGCACCCAGCGACAGCACGACAGGCGGCGACTGGTGGAGCGGCCTGTTCGGCGGTGGTTCGTCCTCCTCTTCCTCCAGCACAACAGCGAGTGGTGAGCAGGGCACAGCGGGCAGCGGGGAGCCTTCCCAGACTCCGCTGACCGACTGGTGGTCTTCACTGCTGAGCTGACGGAGGCGCACATGAAAGGATATATCACAAAGGGCATCGGCGGCTTTTACTACGTAAAAACGCCGGAAGGCATTGTGGAGTGCAAGCCCCGCGGTATCTTCCGCAAACAGAAGATCACGCCGGTTGCAGGCGACGAAGTGACGCTGGAAACCGAGAACGGTGTTTCGGTCATTGCGGAGATCGCACCGCGAAAGAACGTTTTTGTGCGGCCCCCGATGGCAAACCTTGATCTGCTGTTTCTGGTGGCAAGCACCACCCAGCCCACCCCCAGCACACTGGTGCTGGATAAGCTTTCTGCCATTGCGGTGGACAAGGGCGTGCAGCCGGTGATCGTGTGCACCAAGGGCGATCTGGCAGAGGCAGAGTTCCTGCGCTCTGCCTACGAAAGATCCACCCTGCCGTTCATCCGCATCGACTATGAGACCGGTGCAGGACTGGACGAGGTGAAGCAGTGGATCAATGGCCGGCTGTGCGCCTTCTGCGGCAACTCCGGCGTGGGAAAGTCCACCCTGCTGAACCATCTGCTGCCGGAAGCCGAGCGGGAGACCAGCGCCATCAGCCAGAAGCTGGGCCGCGGCCGCCACACCACCCGTGAGGTGACCATCTTTGAAGCCTTTGGCGGGCGCATTGCGGATACGCCGGGGTTTGCCAGTCTGGAAGCGAACCGCGCCGGTTTTATCTCCAAGGAAAATCTGGAGCATGCGTTCCCGGAGTTCGGGCCTTATCTGGGACAGTGCCAGTTCACAGGCTGCTCCCACCGCAGCGAAAAAGGCTGTGCCGTGCGCGCGGCACTGGCAGAGGGTAAGCTCTCTCAGACCCGGTACGACAGCTACTGCGCCATGTACGAGGAAGTCAAGGACGTGAAGGATTGGCAGCGCCCGAAAGTATAAAGGATAAGGAAGAGATTCATGTCACGCTGTGTGATCATTTCGGCCTGCCCGGTTTCTCCGGAGCTGGCAAAGGCCCTGCGGCCGGACGATTTTATCATTGCCTGCGATGCAGGCTATCGCAACTGTGTCCCGCTGGGCTGTAAGCCCGATATCATCCTGGGCGATTTTGACACCGCCCCCTGCCCGGAAAAGCAGGATGACGACATCATCGTTCTGCCCCACGTCAAGGATGATACCGACACTGAGTATGCCGCAAAGCTGGCCTCAGAAAAAGGTTTTGATGAGGTGCTGCTGCTGGGCGGCCTTGGTGGCAGACGTGTAGAGCATACGCTTGCAAACCTGTGCACAGGCCTTGGGCTGGAGCGGCGCGGCGTGCGCACCACTCTGCTGGACGAGCGCAGCCGCATCACCTACGTGATGCCCGGCGAGACCCGCCGCTACCCGAAGGGCGAATACTTCTACCTCTCCGTCTTCCCGATGGAGGGCAGGGCCGAGGGCGTCTCGGAGCGCGGCTCGTTCTACGAGCTGACAGACGCCGTCCTCACCGCAGGCTATCCCCTCGGCGTCAGCAACGAGTACGCCGACGGCTCCGACTGCATCACCATCTCCACCCGGAAGGGCGCGCTGGTGGTGGTGGAGACGGTGCCGGATGGCCCGATCCTGAGCTGAGAGTCACATTCTGCGCCCCGCCCGCCTATAATGGCATAGAAAACGAGAGAAAGGTGGTCGGCGCTATGCAGGTGGTCGTGCTCAAAAGCCCCAAGTGTCTGAGGGGGCTGCTCCGCAGACTGTTCGGGATAAAAAAGGAAACGCAGGACTAAAGAAAACAGAAGCCGCCGTGCCGCCCGGGAAGACCGGGGGCGCGGCGGCTTTTTCTGCGGTCTGGGAGTGGAATGATAAATCTAGGTTGAATTTATCCTACGATTTGAGTATACTAAAGACAGAAGGGAGTCTGATGTTATGAATATCAATACGGATACGATGGTGCCCATCTCGGTCGCCAACCAGAATTTTTCCAAAGTTGCGCGTCTGGTAGACCAGTTCGGCTCGGCGGTCATCCTGAAAAACAACGCACCCCGGTATATCATCTACGAGTTCAATCAGGCAGATGCCATGCAGGCCGCAGCAGACGACGATGTACTGGCTTCCTCGCTGAAGCTGATGGATCGCAACAAGCGTGTCTATGAGGAGCTTGCCAAATGAAGGTGTTGACCAAACGGCAGATACTTCTGCTGCATTCGGCACTGATCCGACAGTCCGGCGGATCGGATGGCATCCGGGACGAGGGGCTTTTGGACTCGGCTGTCAGCACACCGTTCCAGACCTTTGCCGATCAGGAACTCTACCCCTCTCTGTTGGAGAAGGCCGCCCGGCTGGGGTTTGGATTGATCTGCAACCACCCGTTTATCGACGGCAACAAGCGGATAGGTACGCACGCGATGCTGGTCTTTCTGGACATCAACCAGATCACATTGTCCTATGAAGACGATGATCTGATCGAAACGATCCTGCGCGTGGCGTCGGGAACACTGGACTATAACGGTCTGCTGGGCTGGCTGCAAGAACACTTGGAGTAAAGCGGCCTTTTTCACCCCCCAAACCTGCGTGAAAGGCCCTGAAATCTGCGTGAATCGCACTTGCGGGGGGCGGCGAGGCAAGTTATAATAGAGTTACCGAAACACATCACACGATTGGAGGTAACGACCATGAAACGGAAAAAATTCCTTGCCCTCGCCCTCGCGGGCGTGATGACCGCAGCGACCCTCACCGCCTGCGCACCGCTGGAGGACCTCTACGACTGGTTCTTTGGCAGCGGGAGCAGCAACGCTTCCCACGGCAGTGAAAAGGGCCGTGTGACGGAGTCCGAGGCGCTTGAAAATCGGCTCAAGAAGTATTTGGAACTTTCTGAAACCACAGCAAGCGACAGGGCCAAGAAGACGCTTGAGGAGGTAGCAGAAAAATTTGACGCGACATGGCTCACCCCGGACAACAAGTTGAACGACAAAGCTAAAGACGCACTTATCCCTATCACGCAGGACAAAGTGCAGGCTAAACAGGCGTTATGGGTGGACGTGATGGAGCTGACCTCCCCCGGCGGGACAGCGGATATTACTCTGGATAACAGGCTGATTTACTCGGATAGATATATAGACCCAGGGTCTGGTTCTGGTGATCCTTACCATTGGGTTTATCTGGTGAATCCTTCTGATTTAGAATATGAATTGGGCCACTACAAGAAAAATGGCGCTGAACTATACGCCGGTACTTCCAGAAAGACGGAAATAAGTACGCCGCGATGGTCACGATAATGAACGGTTGGTGGTAATGTGTAGGGAGTGATGCCAAGCCCTGCTTTACACCCCCTGTTCCGGAAAGAAAGCTTTTCCCCCTCGGAGCGCAGGCCCGGGGGGCTTTTTGCGCCTGCCCGCGGAAAAACCTCTCCGTCACGCCTGCGGCGTGCCACTGCCCGGGTTGCGGCACCCAGCATCTGCTACGCTGTCGCTTGCATCCTGCTGGCCGCTGCCCCAACAGCTCCTCCCTGTTTCCGCCGCTGGCGGCGGTCGTCGCCGTTGCTCCCAAAGGGAGAGGCTTTCGCCCCACCACAAAAAAAGAGACCGCCGCATCACGGCAGTCTCTTTCGCACAACGATATGAAGTCATGCCTCCGTCTGTGCCTTGCCAGCATTCGCCTGCGCGATATACTCGGCGGCATCGTCGGGGATGTCGTCCATCCCGTCGTCACCCACATCGACCACCAGCGGCGGCTTCTTGAAGAGGATGTCGTAGAGGATGGGCACGATGTACAGGGTCATCAGGGTGGCATAGCTCAGGCCGCAGATGATGACGATGGCCATGCCGCTCATGAGCTGGCTTGCCATATCGCCGCTGAACACCAGCTGCAGCATGGCCAGCACGGTGGTCAGGGTGGTCATGAGGATGGGGCGCATACGGGTCTTGCCGGTGGCGACGAGGGCTGCACGGCGCTCCATGCCGCCCAGACGCAGCTGGTTGGCGTAGTCCACGAAGACGATGCCGTTGTTGACGACGGTGCCCATCAGGACGATGAAGCCCATCAGGGAGATCATGGTCAGCTGCTGGCCGGTGAGCAGCATACCCAGCAGGCCGCCGGTGAAGGCCAGCGGCACCGTGAACAGGACGATGAAGGGGGACAGCAGGCTCTGGAACTGCGCCACCATGACCAGATAGACGAAGGGGAGGGCCAGCGCCATCCACTGCACCATCTCATCGACCATCAGGTTGACGGTGGAGGACTCGCCGCCCAGCGAGAAGGAGCAGCCCTCGGGCATCTCGTCGGAGAGGGCGAAGGCGTCCAGTTTCTTCTGGAGCACGCGGGACTGGACGGTGGTGTTGTAGCCGTCCAGCGTGTCGGCAGACACCGTGATGTAGCGGGTCTGGTTCTCGCTGGTGATGGAGTCGGGGGCGGTGCCGGTGGACCAGCTGGCGATGTCGCCCAGCGTACAGGTGCCGGTGGTGATGGTGCCGGTGGCGTCCATCACGCTGGTGGTAAAGGTGATGTCCATCATGTTTTCCTTGGTCACAGGGTCAAGGTTGTCACTGATCTGGACCTTCATGGTGGAGCCGTCCACGGTGACGGGGGTCTCCGCCGTGGTGGTGGTGGTGAGCTTGGCGGCGATCTGCTGATAGACCTGCGCGACGGTCAGGCCGTAGGCGCGGACCTTGTCACGGTCGATGTCCAGATTGATGGTCGCATCGCCCTGACCGAGGCCGGTGGCCGCATTGGCGAAGCCCTCGGTGTCGTTGACCATCTGGACGACCTTGTCGCTCAGTGCGGTGATGGTCTCGGCGTCGGGGCCGTAGATCTTGACGGAGAGGCCGCTGCTGAGCTGGCTGGTGAGGTCCTGCATTCCGCTGATCTCGACGGTGCCGGTGCAGTTCTCGACGCCGGAAACGGCATCATTCAGGGCCTGCTCCACGGCGGCGATCTTAGTGGAGGAGAGGGACTCGTCCAGCATGACGTTGAACTGGTAGCTGCCGTAGCTGTTGGCAGCGCTCAGCAGGTCGGTGATGGCGCTGGGCAGACCCAGCTGGCCGATGTCGATGCCGGCCACAGTGGTATCGGTGGTGACGCCCACCTCTTCCACGCCGTCCACGGCCATGACGGCCTCGACGACCTGTCCGGCCACACCGTAGGATTCCTCTTTGGTCAGGCCGTCGTCGGTGGAGAGGGCGATGGTGGCCTCATTGCTGGAAATTTCGGGCAGAAGGACGACGCCCATGGAGAAGACCTTCCAGCCGCAGAAGGCCAGCAGGACGACTGCGGCCAGCAGCGGCAGAGCGCGGTGCTGCAGGCACCACTCGAGGCTGTGGGCATACTTATCCTGGATCTTTTCAAACCAGACCAGACGCTTCGGCTCAGCCTTTTTCAGGACAGTGGAAGCAGCGGCAGGCACGACGGTGATGGCCACGATGAGAGAGGCCATCAGGCAGTAGCCGATGCACATGGACATGGGCTGCAGCAGGCTGCGCACCGTGCCGGAGGCGAACACCACCGGCAGGAAGACGCAGACCGAAGTAAGGGTGGAGGCCACCACCGACATGCCTACCTGACGAGCGCCCTGCACGGCGGCGCGGGCCGCCGGTACGCCCCGGCCCCGCAGACGGTAGATGTTCTCGATGACGACCACCGAGTTATCCACCAGCATACCGACACCCAGCGACAGGCCCGCCAGCGTCATGATGTTCATGTCGAGACCGGTGAAGTACATCAGCACGACGGCAAACAGGACGGACAGCGGGATGCTGACGCCGACCACGAGGGTGGGCTTGATGTCCTTGAGGAAGATGGCCAGCACAATGATGGCCAGCGCAGCGCCCACCAGCATACTGCTGATGATGCTGTTGACGATGATGGTGATGTAGTTGCCCTGATTGGACAGGACGACGACGTGCAGGTCGGGATACTGGGCCTGCATCTCCTTGAAGGCGTTCAGGCAGCCGTCCGAGACGCTGCTGGCGCTGGAGGTGGCGTTGCGGAAGATTTTCAGCACCACGGCCCGCTCGCCGTTCAGGCGGGTGTAGCTGGCCTCAGAGTTGTCGATGACGGCCACATCGGCCACGTCGGAGAGGCGGACATCGCCGAAGCCCTCGACGTGGAGCAGAAGAGCGCCCTCGATATCCGAGACGCTGTCGTACTCCTCACCGACCTTCAGCAGCCACGACTGGCCGTTCTTGTCGGCGACGTAACCGGCAGGCATCGAGAAGTTCTGAGCGTAGATGAGCTGGGCGAGGGTCTTGATGTCCAGCTGCTTTGCCACATCGGCACTGGCCAAGGCCTTTTCTTTGGTGTCCTCGTAGAGCCGCTTTGCATCTTCCAGCTGGTTCTCATAGTCCTTCAGCTTCTCCCGGGCCTCAGTGAACTGCATATAGGCGCTGAGCTGCTGGCTGGAATAGGTACCCAGCGCGACCGAGAACTGGTTCATCAGGCCGGGCACATTGTCCATGGCCTTGATGACCTGATCCAGCGTATTGTAGATGGTGCTCAGGCTGCTGGACACCTCCAGCTCGTCGGCAAGGTCGGAGACGCTGCCGTCGCTGGTACCCAGACGGCCCTGCAACTCCTGCAGGGCTGCGGTGAGCTTATCGGTGATGTCGCGCAGCTCGCCCACGATCTCGATGAGGGAGTCGATGTCCCGCATACCGGTCTGATTGAACTGGTCCACGACCCGCTGCAGACCGTCACGGACATCGATGAGGGCCTGCTGGATCTCCGGCTCATTGACCACGCCGATGAGCTGGTTGACGCTGTTGAGCAGGGCCTGCGCCTGATCGCGCACGACGGTGACGGCGTCGGCCACCTCGGTGCCCATCTGGGCCATGACGGTGTCGGAGACCGTGTTGCCGAAGTTTTTCAGCTGCCGCTCGTACTCGGCACGGCCCGCGGCGATCTGGGCCTCGGCGTCATCGAGCTGGGCGCGGGCGTCGGCCAGCTGGGTGTCGATGAGTTCCAGCAGGCGGGTGTTGATCGCGTCGATCTTGTCCTGATTCAGCTGCACCTGCACCATCTTCTCGATGAGGCCGTTGGCCGAAACGCTGGAAACGCCGCTGGTACGGCCCACATAGGGCGAGAGGGTGTTATTCACAAAGTCCGACAGGTCGTAGACGTCGCTGCCCTCCCGGCTGACTGCCACCGTCATAAAAGCGTTCATGTTCAGGCTGTACTCGATGATGGATGGGGTCAGGCAGGTGCTGGGCAGGCTGGACGCGGTCTGATCCACCTTATTCGAGGTCTTGACCATCGCGCTGTTCATGTCGGTGCCCTCGGCAAACTTCATGAGCAGGAGGCTGTAGTTCTCCGCCGAGGTCGCGGTGATGTTCTCGACGCCGGACACAGTGCCCAGCGCGTTTTCCATCACGTCGGAGACTTCCGACTCCACGCGCTCGGGGCTGGCGCCCGGGTAGACTGTGACCACCATGAGGTAGGGCGTGCTGATGTCGGGCAGAAGGTTCGTCTGCAAGCTCGTGATGGACACGAAGCCCAGCAGCAGGACCATAATGACCGCGACAAGGATGGTGAATGGCTTTTTGACGCTGAATTTTTCCATGATTTCCTATCCATTTCTCTTTTCTATGCCGCAGTCTCGCGGCAATGGACCGGCCGCAGACACGGCAGCCCCCTGAGTTCTTCTTATCATTCCTATTATACACGAGGCCGCCCCTCTTGCAATAGTGGCAAAGCCAATCTTTAACAAAACTTTCCTTAATCTATCTTTGTCCCGGAGGCTGCTGGGAAGATTCCGGCTGTTTTCTTGCTCTATTTCGTGGAAATGCGGGCCGGATTATGTTATACTAGAATGCAGAATGGAATTTTATCGCAATTTCAGCCACAGTCCCGCCCAAAGCGGGCTGTGGCGCGAAAATACAGACTGCTGACAGCCCATTTTTCCGGGCTTATCCGTGTCAGATACGACCCCAAAGAGGAATGCTATGAAAAAAGTTATATCCGTCCGTTTCAAGGACAACGGCAAGACCTATTATTTTGACCCCGCAGACACCCCCATCCAGACCGGCGATTACGTCATCGTCGAGACGGCCCGGGGCGTGGAGTGCGGCGAGGTGGTGCAGGGCGTGAAGGAGATCGCCGACTCCGCCGTGCCCAAGGCCCTCAAGCCCATCACCCGGATGGCCGACAGCGTGGATGTCCGCCGGATGCGCCAGAACCGGGAGGACGAGAAGCGCGCCTACCGCACCTGCCAGGAGTGCATCGCCCGCCACGGGCTGGAAATGAAGCTGGTGGAGGCCGAATACACCCTCGACCGCTCCAAGATCATGTTCTATTTCACCGCCGACGGCCGCGTGGACTTCCGCGAGCTGGTCAAGGATCTGGCAGGCATCTTCCACACCCGCATCGAGCTGCGCCAGATCGGCGTGCGCGACGAGAGCAAGATGATCGGCGGCCTCGGCATCTGCGGCCAGCCCTTCTGCTGCAGCCGCTTTTTGAAGGATTTCCAGCCCGTCTCCATCAAGATGGCGAAGGAGCAGGGCCTCTCCCTCAACCCCACCAAGATCAGCGGCGCCTGCGGCCGTCTGATGTGCTGTCTGGCCTACGAGGAGAACGCCTACGAGTACCTGAACAGCATCATGCCCATGGTGGGCAGCACTGTCCGCACCCCGGACGGCCTTGGCACCGTGCTGGAGGTCAACCCCATCTCCGGCTACCTGCGGGTGCGCTGCGGCACCGAGGCTTTCGCGCCCCGGTACTACAAGGTGAGCGTCTGTGAGTATGTCTCCGGCGGCAAGCGCGCCCCCCGCCGCCCCGACCCGGACGACGATTATTCCGGCGTGCGCGACCCCGCCCCCG
>OKSX01000248.1_pt1 | contig 38959 bp, 37 predicted proteins | sample 1606391 | NCBI WGS metagenome assembly OKSX01 (sample SAMEA3879578, study PRJEB24766) | human gut metagenome | biome: human-associated habitat; feature: feces | place: USA | collected 1985/1987
AGATAACACTATACTCTTGATATCCTCCCCACCCACCGGGAAAATCCGCTGATCCTTTATTTCTTGGCTCTTCGAAACCTGAGAAATTTTGAATTTGCGACCAGGAATGAAGCAATAGCAGATGCCCCTATTGTACGTTTATGTATTTCCCGCCCATTTCTCATGAAGTGAGCAGGAATTGGTGCATACACATACTTTGCGGGGTCCTTCTACCATTGCTCATTCAGTCGCAATGGCATTTCTCAGGGCCACAAGAGCGGAATGAGCTGGTAAGAGGCTCCCGCTTTTCGTTGATATCACCCGATACATTAGCGCCATGCGGAGCCGGTGGCTGTGAAAGCTGATGGCTCAATATACTCCTCATCAACTGAAATACATGGCTTGGGAGCTGTCTCGGCGTAGAAACTCTGCGTCGGACGATAAGTTTACGAGCGTATTGTCAGAGGCGAAGGTAGACCTTAATCCACATCAAGTAGAAGCGGCTCTATTCGCTTTCCGTTCACCATTGAGCAAAGGTGCTGTGCTTGCTGATGAAGTCGGACTTGGAAAAACAATTGAGGCGGGATTGGTGATAAGTCAGAACTGGGCTGAAAAGAAACGTCATATCCTTGTTATAGCACCGGCCACCTTACGTAAACAATGGAACATAGAGTTGGAAGATAAGTTTTTTATTCCATCTATGATTATGGAGCGAAGGAATTTTAATAAAATTCTGAACGATACATACTCCAATCCATTTGATACTGAAGAAGCGATAGTAATTTGCTCTTATCCGTTTGCAAGGAAAAATATTCTACATATAGCGCGAGTAGATTGGGATTTGGTTGTGCTCGACGAGGCCCATGCACTGCGCAATGTATATCGTAACAGCAATAAAACGGGCATAACCCTCCGACTTGGATTGCAGCCTTTTAAGAAGCTACTACTTACGGCGACACCACTTCAAAATGACATAAAGGAGCTCTATGGCTTGGTATCTATCATAGATGATGGATATTTTGGGAGCCTCAGCAGTTTCAGCTCTCAATATAATAAGGTAGCACTTCGGGACGAAAATACATATACTGAACTTCGCAACCGCATTATACCAATCGTGCATCGGACCTTGCGAAGTCAAGTACAGGCGTATGTAAAATATACTAACCGTATACCACTCGTTCAAGAATATTTCCCAACTGACGATGAAATAGCACTGGCGGAGTTGATAAACGAGTATCTTGAACGGCCAAAGAGTTACGGTATCCCAAATTCACAACGCAAGCTGATTACACTAATATTATATAAGTTGCTTGCGTCCTCGTCGTTTGCTATCGCAGGAACTCTCGACACCATTATTCGACGTTTGGAGAAGATGGTTTCAGACCATACAGTTTCTAATATTGACGAACTTCCAGACGAGCCGGAGTTGATAGACGATGTCAGCGAGGAGTGGTTGGACGAAGAAGATGAGGAAACGAAGAACGAGGCTAAAGAGTCAGAATTGACCGATGCCGACATCCCGGAGATTAAAAAGGAAATTGAGGATTTGCGGATAATCCATGAACTGGCATTGAAGATTAACGCCAATTCAAAGGGTGAGTGCTTGATAAAAGCATTGGAACTCGGCTTTGAAAATATGCGGAAGATGAATGCGCCTCAAAAAGCGTTAATATTCACCGAGAGCCGACGCACTCAGCAATATCTGTATCAGCTATTGGAGGAAAACGGCTATGCCGGAAAGATATTGCTGTTCAACGGCACGAACGCCGACCCGAAATCGAAAGAAATATATAATGAGTGGGCCGCGAGGTATAAGGGCACAAGTCGTATCACCGGTTCTAAGACAGCCGACAAAAGGCAAGCCCTTGTCGATTACTTCCGCGAACATGCAGAAATCATGATTGCAACAGAGGCAGCAGCCGAAGGTATCAATCTGCAATTTTGCTCATTGATAGTCAATTATGATTTGCCCTGGAATCCTCAGCGTGTCGAGCAGCGTATTGGCCGTTGCCACCGCTACGGCCAAAAGTTTGATGTCGTAGTTGTCAATTTCATCAACAAGGCAAACCATGCCGATCAGCGAGTCTATGAACTTCTCGACGAGAAATTCAACCTTTTCAAAGGTGTTTTCGGAGTCAGCGATGAAGTGCTTGGCTCAATAGGTAACGGTGTTGATTTTGAGAAACGCATTCTTGAAATTTACAGGAGTTGCCGAACTACCGAAGAAATAGACCGTGCTTTTGATGAATTGCAGTCGGAACTGAAACAAGACATCGAAGAAAATCTTCAACAGACTCGCAATTCACTTTTCGAGAACTTCGATGAAGAAGTAATTGAAAAATTGCGGCTTCGCGAAGATGAGGATTTGAAACGTCTCGACGCTTTCAATAAAATGTTATGGGAACTTACCATTGGAGTACTTGGCTCGCGGGCGAAAGTGTCGACAAAAGAACGGTACAGTTTCTATATAGAAAATAGCCCTGTTCGAGGTGTCGAACCAGGCGTATACTCTCTTGACAAAGAAACACTTTTTGGCAATAACTACCGTATCTCACACCCTTTGGCTAAATGGGTGACAGCGCAAGGTCTCAACGGACTTACACCGACATCTACGGTAGTGTTTGAATACACCAAGAGCAAGCGCCACATCGCCACGATAAAGCCGTTTATCGGCAAAGAGGGGTGGCTCAAACTGCGCGTTGTGCGGTACACTTCGCTTCATGAAATGGAAGAACAAATCGTTATCGTTGCATTGGATGCCGACGGAAATCTGATGGATGATGATTTTGTTAGCCGATTACTTTCGCTTCCGGCGCACGTATCGGGTATGCCGAAAGAAAGTGCTCCAACTACATTGGAGGAAGCTCTTACTACCAAACAGACAGAACTTACAGAAAATCTTGAAGCCCGGAACTCTGAGCTTGTTTCCGAGGAAATAGTGAAAATTGAAAACTGGGCTGAGGATAATCGAAAGTCACTCCAACAGCGACTCAACGACTTGGATAAAGAGATTGATGATAAGAACGATGCTTTTGTCAAGGAACGTAATCTGCGCAAGAAACTCGCTATCCAAAAAGATAAAGACTCGCTCATGGAGCGCCGGGATGCAGCATGGAAAGAATACGATGAGCAACGTTCTTCCTTGAAGAAGGAAAAGAATTCGCTGATTGCGAAACTTTACGAGTTGGCCGAAAGCCAAATGGCGGTGGCCGACGAATTTACTATTAAATGGAAAATCGAATAAACAAATAATATGAACAACCTTAACCTTTTCCATGAGTTGGAGAAGCTGCTCCGTAATGAGAGCCGCTATTGTTCCGAAGATGGCATTCTACTAAAGAACGCCATTGTCGAGGCAGCGCTTGCCATGCGCCCGGAGCTGATAAAGCTACTTCTCACTCACGAAGAGTTGAAGGCGAATTTCTTCACGGACGTTGACGGCATCCTTGTTTTCGACAAGGTACGGTTTCAAAAGTTTGTGATGAACAAACGCTTCCTCCCCGATAGCTATACGAGTTTCAAAAACAAGATAGGTCTCACAAATGAGGACGACAATTTCGTAGCCGAGAGCCGCGAAGTCGTACTTTCGTGGCCATATAAAGACTGCATCCTCGAAGGCGGTCAGACCAAAGAAGATGCAAAGCGCAATGAGGTGTTTTGGAACGAAATTCTCGCACCCGACGAAATCAACCGACTCACTGAGCCTAAGGTTCTGACAGGCTTCCGACGCTATGATAGTAACGGCGAAAGTGTACCGACAGGGGTTTCCTCACAAGACAACTTCATCATCAAAGGGAACAACCTGCTTGGGTTATACTCTCTCCGAAAAAAATATCGCAGCAAGATACATGTGATCTGCATCGACCCCCCATATTATTTCACCAAGCAAAAGGATGGCGACAGCTTTTCGTATAACTCTAACTTTCGTTTGAGCACATGGCTTACTTTTATGCATAATCGCTTGACGGTTGCCAAAGAACTGCTCGCCCCCGGTGGTGTAATATTCTGTCATATTAAAGAAGACTCGGTACATTGGCTTAAGGTACTAATGGAAGATGTTTTCAAAATTGAAAACTTCGTTGAGACTTTCATTTGGAAATGCACCGACAATGCCGATGCATTATCTAAAAAGAGCCGTTCTTCAGTAGAATATATACTCTGCTATGAGATTCCCAAAAACTCGGGGAGACAGTATATTGGCAAAGAAACAGAAAACGGCGATGCTCCATTATTAAATAGTGGCAACTCTATTCATGAATTAAAGTTCATGCCCGGAGTTATCAGATTTAAAATTCCTGACGGTACATATTTGCCATCTACACCAGACCGTGTGGAATTGGTTACACCGGTTATTGTAAAAGATGGAGTCAATGAAAATGAAGTAATTCTAAAAGGTGAGTTCAAATGGGGGCAAAATATGCTTGATGAGGAAATCACCAAAGGAACGTATTTTATTGTAAAAACTGATAAATTCTCTATACGTTTCCAACGTCAAGAAGGTTCGGTGATGGCTCCAGAAAAATACTTCGATGAGCAATACCTATCAAAAGCTATTGGTGTAGGAAGCAATGAAGATGCAAGCACTCATATTGCCAATCTTGGACTGAAATTCTCTTACTCCAAGCCCGAAAGTGTTGTGGCTTTCTTGTTGAGAGCCGTTTCAAAGCCCGGAGACATAATTCTTGATTTCTTTTTAGGTAGTGGCACAACTGCTGCAGTAGCCATGAAAATGGGAAGAAGATTCATTGGAATAGACCAAATGGATTATATAAAGACGACCGCAGTTGCTCGTTTACAAAAAGTAATAGCTGGTGAACAGGGTGGAATATCCAAATCTGTAAAATGGCAAGGAGGCGGCTCGTTTGTATATTGCGAATTGGCAACTGCCAATCAGAACTTTGCCGAACAAATCTATGCAGCTGAGTCAACTGACGAGCTGAAAAAGATTTGGGAGGAAATGCAGCAGACCGGTTTCCTCTCTTGGAAAGTTGACCCGAAGACTTTCAATGAAAATATTAAAGACTTCGAGGCGTTGAGCCTTGATGAGCAAAAGCTGTTCTTAATCGAATGTCTCGATAAGAACTTGCTCTACGTTCCTCTTTCTGAAATCGACAACAAGGAATTTGGAATTTCCGATGAAGATAAAGCCTTAAATAGAGAATTTTATGAACGATAATATAAAGCAATCAGATAGGTTCCAACTTCTTACAATAAGAGTTCCCGAAGCAAGTTCATTTGTATTGTATTCCTATAAGAATATGGATTACGATACATTTATTAACACCTTGGAAGAAGATATACATATACTGAATATCTATTGTTATTCAGAAGAAGGAGACTCTAATTTCGCCGCGAAAGATACTTTGGAATTTTTACGTGGTTTCTATCAGTATACCAAAGGTCAGATTAGCTCTAAATCAGCTTATTTCAAGAATTTGAGCTATAGAATCCCACAGACAGGAAAACTGTTGGTAGATGAAATGGTATGTATTTATGATGAAATAGTAGCGAAATCAAATGGCTAAGAAGCAAAAGGAAATCAGCATTGAGGATTTTTTGCGCGACAATCTGCAAAATACCCTAAGGCAGGAATTAGGAAAAAAGCAGATTGAGCGCGTCGAAATGCCGTCGAGCTTCGCTACGGCATTAAATCCGATGATGCGACTTCGTCCTTATCAGACGGAGGCATTTCAATATTTCTTCACATACTGGGAGAATGACTTCGATGGGAAAGTCGCAAAACCTCAGTTGCTTTTCCACATGGCCACTGGCAGCGGCAAGACGCTGATAATGGCCGGTATCATTCTTTACTTGTATGAGAAGGGTTATCGAAATTTCCTCTTTTTCGTTAACAGTGGCAACGTTATCGAAAAAACGAAAGATAACTTCTTCAACTCTGCATCAACGAAATATCTTTTCGGCCCAACAATAACGATAGGTAACAAACGTGTTGAGGTGAAGCAAGTAGAAAATTTCCAGGATAGCGACCCCGACTCAATCAACTTCTGCTTGCAGACTATACAAGGTCTGCACAGCGACTTGAATACGCCGAAAGAAGGAGGCTTAACTTACGACGACTTCCACAACTTAAAAGTCGCGATGATAGCCGATGAAGCGCACCACATCAATACGGCGACGAAGAAAACCGGGTCATCGTTGCAAATGGATATTGACTTCGGGGATGATTTCGATGAATATGCACAAAGTGACGACTGGGAAACCACAGTAATGCGCATATTCAATGCCAACAGCGCAAACGTGTTGTTGGAGTTCACAGCCACAGAGGACTTTGCTAATGCCAACATTGCGGACAAGTATAAGGATAAGGTGATTTTTGATTATCCCTTGAAAAAATTCCGCGAGGATGGCTATTCAAAGGATATTGCAGTGTTGCAAAGCGATATGCAGCCTATTGACCGTGCCATGCAAGCCGTGATAATGAGTCAATTCCGCAGGAAATTAGGCAATCAGATACGGCAGGATATTAAGCCGGTGGTGATGCTTAAGTCGAAGACTATAAAAGAAAATAAGGAATTTTTCAACCTTTTTGTCGAGACAATTAAGAATCTTACTGTTGACACGCTCCAACACATCAAAAGCAACGCAAAAGAAGGATTGCTCGATGCTTTTAATTACTTCGATGCGCAAGATATAACTCTTGAAAACTTACTCCTTGAAATCCAGGAAGATTTTAAGGAAGATAATCTGCTGCTTGTAGATGGCAGTACAATCAGTGCCGAAAAGCAGCAGTACCTAAATTCATTGGAAAGTAAAGACAATGAATTTAGGGCCGTGTTCGCCGTCGATATGCTCAATGAGGGATGGGACGTGCTGAATCTTTACGACATAGTGCGCTTGTATGACACACGCGATTCTCGCGCCGGAACAGTCGGAAAGACCACGAACAGCGAGGCTCAGTTGATAGGTCGTGGGGCACGATATATGCCGTTTACGGATAAACTTGAATCCACATCGAATGAAACAACAGAAAAGGTCGAAACAGCGTGCGAAGAGGGCGGTGGGAGCATTCTGACCTCTGACCCTGCTGGCAATTATGTAAAGCTAAAGCCGCTAAATGAATATGCCACTAAGCGTAAGTTTGATGATCAACTTGACAATCCTTTGCGTCACCTCGAAACCCTTTCTTATCATAGCCCAAGTAATCCACGCTATATTCAGGAGTTGAACTCGGCTCTTGCTGCCACCGGCATCGTAGAGTCGAAAAGCGTAGAGGTGGTAGAAAAACTGAAAGAGAGTTTCATGAAATCGCGTCTGTTTACTGACGGATATGTGTTTGCCAATGAACAGGAAGTGTATCTGATAAATGAGGAACTTACCAATATTGGCAAAAATATCCTTGAAAATGAATATCCCGTCAGGATAAGCAGCGGCGAGATGTCAACCAGCCTCGTTTTTTCAAAAGCTACAGCCGGTGAAGCGATTTCGTTGCAGAAGAAAAACTATAAATTGGGAGACTTCGGCAAGCACATTTTGCGAGCCGCTATCAATAAATTTGGCGGTTTGACATTCGCTGCGCTACATGAGATATTCCCAAATCTCCAATCAATAAAGCAATTTATTGAAAGTGAGGATTATTTGGCAAATATTCGAGTTGTAGTGTATGGTCGGGAAGAAATTATATCAAACCTTTCGCAGAAAGAAAAACTTTATACAGTAGTAGAGGTTCTTCGTCAGATAGAGCCGATGCTTGCTCGTGGCGGAATAGGTACACGAGGTAGTAAAAGATTTACACCGAAACAGGTTAGAGATGTATTCCACGACCACCGTTATAAGGTAGCAATAGGCAAAGAGAGTAAGGAAGATGGGGTTTCAATGAAAAATTCAACAAATGCTTTCTTGCGTCTTGACCTCATGACCTGTGAATGGTATGGCTATGAAGATAACTTTGGCACCGAAGAAGAAAAATATCTGATAAAATATATCGAGTCCATTATAGGCAAACTGAAAGAGAAGTATAGCGAAGTATATCTTCTCCGCAACTATAAGGAATTAAAGATATATTCTTTCGATGATGGCCGGGCAACTGAACCTGACTTTGTGCTTTTCCTGCGCAAAAAAGGAGAAGAAGGCCAGTTCGATAATATTCAGATATTTATTGAACCAAAAGGAGAACATCTACGACGCACTGACGAGTGGAAGATGCTGTTCCAGATGCGTATTCACGACGAGGCCATTCTGAATTTCCAGACTGCCAACGATAAATTCGAGATATGGGGCATGCCGTTCTATACCCGAAATCTCGAACAGGAATTTGCATCTGCAATGACGCAGAACTTCCTGAAATAAGAAACGGAGCCTGACCCCGATTCCTAAAGGAAGGGATTCGAGGCGCGTTCGCGGCCGATGGTTGTGGCGGGGCCGTGGCCGGGATATACGGCGGTGTCGTCGGGGAGGGTCAGCAGATGCTTGCGGATGGATTCGATCAGTGTGCGCATGTCGCCTCCCGGGAGATCGGTGCGGCCCACGGAGCCGGCGAAGAGTGCGTCGCCGGTAACGACAAAGCCACCCTCGCGGTCGTAGAGGGCCACGCTGCCCGGTGAATGTCCGGGAACATGAAGCACTTCGAGAACGCCGTTCCCGATCCGGATTTTTTCGCCCGGTTCGAGGAAGCTGTCGATGGATACGCTCTCTGCGCGTTCGTTCATGCCGAACATCTGCGCCTGCTGCTGAAGATGGCTGCCCAACATCTCATCGGCTTTATGGGCAAAGAGGGGAGCGTGGAATCTGTTCTTGGCGAACTCCGCCCCGATGGCATGGTCGATATGCAGATGGGTGTTGATGATATGCGTCACTTCGAGGCCGTTGCGCTCGATGAAGCCTGAGAGCGCCTTCTCCTCCTCGGCATTTATCATGCCCGGATCGATGATGGCGGCCTTTTTCATCACAGGATCATACACAACGTAGGTGTTGATTCCGAAAAGCGAGAATCCAAATTTTGCTATATTCATAGATAATTTTGAATGGGGAATGTTGAATTTTGAATTTTTTTCTGCGCACTAAAGTGCTTGCACGCGACCGCTCCGATGCGAATTTGAATTTTGAATTTTGAATGGGGAATATCAATAATTTTGAATTTTGAATTTTGGATTAAGGAGCGGAGGTATAGGCGATTTTCTTTGTGGAGAAGAAGGGCTCATCGAAGTAATCGGATATGTCGATGATCTCGCTGCGCGATTTGAAGGGTCGCATTTCGGCCGATATGTCGCCCCCTTTGAGGGTTATCAGTCCGTTGGGAAGCGCGTTGCGCTGTTTGCCGTCGATATTTTTAGCGCAAACTTTCAGCAGGTCGCCTTGAGGCATGACGGCGCGGCTCACCACAAAATCGAATTTATCGCGGCATTCGGCCACATCGCCGTGATAGAACGAGACGTTTTCTATTCCGCATTCTTTGGCTATCTCGCGGGCCACGAGAAGTTTCTTGCCCGTGCGGTCGATCAGATGGAAATGGACTTCGGGAAACATCACCGCCAACGGGATTCCGGGGAAGCCGCCTCCTGTGCCGAAATCGAGTACGCGCGAGCCGGGGGTGAACCGCAGGAATTTTGCTATTGACAGAGAATGGAGGATATGGTTTATCTCGAGGTTGTCGATATCCTTGCGCGAAATCACGTTTATTTTCGCGTTCCATTCGGGATAGAGCTCCATCATGCGCAGAAACTGCTCTCGCTGAGTGTCGGAAAGCGAGGGGAAATATTTAAAAATCGAATTTTCCATAATACTATTCAATAATAGAACAAAAAACGGCGCCGGAATGATATGCGGCGCCGTTTTTTTATCATAACTTCCTTGTTATTGCATTTTAAGGAACAGAGTCTTATCAGAACCAGCGCACGTATGCAAAGTCCTGACGGTGGGGAAGTTCGGGATTCTTGGGATACATGCGGAGAGCATATCGGTAGGTCCCGGCCTCCTTGAGGTTGGCTTTGAGCTCATAGGAGAAGATATTGCCGTCGCGTTTCACAACCTTGAGGTCGGCGCGGCCATCGTATTTGTTCTCTCCATGTTCCTCTTTGTAGTAAACGAGTTCTACACCGATGGAATCGCCGAGGCCCTTGGTGTCGATTGTGCACTTGATGTCGAAGGCATCGCCTGTGCGCGACACACCTGCGTGTGCTTCATCGAAATTGCAGGAAAGAACCTGAATGCTGTCCCATTTCGAAGCCACTTCCTCTTTCCAGGCCACGATGTCGCGGGCTTTGGCATAGTCGTTGGCAGTGAGTTTTGCCGAACGTTTAGCCTCCGGAATATAGAAACGCGAGATATAGTCGTCGAGCTGGCGTTTCATCGTGAAGTGGGGAGCGATGTGGCCTATCGAACGCTTGATATACTGGATCCATTCGGGGCTGTAACCCTTATAGTTCTTGTCGAAATAGAGAGGAATGATCTCGTTTTCGAGCATCGAATAGATAGTTGCCGCATCGAGTTTGTCCTGCTGGCCCTGATCGGTGAAGGTGCGTTTGTCGGTGAGTGCCCAGCCGGCTTTCTCATCGAAGCGGTAGCCTTCGTACCACCATCCGTCGAGCACCGAGAAATTGAGCACGCCGTTCATCTCGGCTTTCTCACCCGATGTGCCGGAAGCCTCCAGCGGACGTGTCGGGGTGTTGAGCCAGATGTCGACACCTGTCACGAGTCGTTTAGCCACGATCATGTTGTAGTCCTCGAGGAAGATGATTTTGCCGGAGAACTGCGGCATTTTGGAAATTTCAGTGATTCGTTTGATGAGACCCTGGCCGGCTCCGTCGGCGGGATGAGCCTTGCCGGAGAACACGAACTGTACGGGATATTTCTCATTGTTCACGATCTTTGCCAGACGGTCGAGATCGGTGAAGAGAAGATGTGCGCGTTTGTAAGTTGCGAATCGGCGGGCGAAGCCGATGATGAGGGCATTGGGGTTGATCTTGTCGACAATCTTGAGCACCTCTGTGGGATCACCCTGATTCTTGAGCCATTTCTCTTTGAAGTCTTTCTTCACGAAATTGATGAATTTATTCTTCATCGTCATGCGCATGTTCCAGATATCCTCATCGGGCACATCGAAGATGCCTTTCCACATCTCGGGGTTGCTCTGGTCCATAAAGAGATCGGGGTTGAGATGGTCGGCATAGAATTCCTTCCATTCCGTAGCGGCCCAGGTGGGCATATGCACGCCGTTTGTTACATAACCCACGTGTGATTCTTCAGGAGCATAGCCTTTCCAGACGCCGGCGAACATCTTCTTCGACACTTCGCCGTGGAGCCAGCTGACTCCATTGGCCTCCTGACAGGTATTGAGGGCGAACACGCTCATGGAGAAGCGCTCGTTGCTGTCGGGGTTTTCGCGGCCCATGTTCATGAGGTCGCTCCAGGAGATTCCGAGTTTGGCGGGATATTCGCCGAGGTATTTCCCGAAGAGCGATTCCTCGAAATAATCGTGTCCTGCGGGTACGGGAGTATGTACGGTATAGAGCGAGGACGCGCGCACGATCTCAAGGGCCACGTTGAATGGGAGATGATCCTTCTGGACATAGTCCACGAGGCGCTGGAGGTTAAGCAGGGCGGCGTGGCCTTCGTTTGCGTGGTAGAGGTCGGCTTTAATGCCGAGTTTCTCGAGCATGAGAATACCTCCGATACCGAGCAGATATTCCTGTTTGATACGGTTTTCCCAGTCGCCACCATAGAGTTTATGGGTGATCTGACGGTCCCACTCCGAGTTCTGGTCGAGGTCTGTGTCGAGCAGATAGAGGTTCATGCGGCCCACGTTGACTCGCCAGATGTGGCTATAGACGATGCGTCCCGGATAGGGCACCTCAAGGATGAGCGGCTGCCCGTCTTCGCCAAGCACTGCCTCGATGGGGAGCTGGTCGAAGTTCTGGCTTTCGTAGTTGGCGATCTGCTGGCCGTCGATTGAGAGCGACTGCGAGAAATAACCGTACTTATAGAGGAAACCGACCGCAGTCATGTTGATTCGGCTGTCGGAAGCCTGCTTGATATAGTCGCCGGCGAGCACACCCAGACCGCCGGAATAAATTTTCAGACAGTTGCAGAGACCGTATTCCATTGAGAAATAGGCCACGGAGGGGAGCTTGTTGTCCATGGGCTGTTTCATATAGTCCTTGAACATGGCATATACCTCCTTGATGCGGTCCATCATGGCGCGGTCGCCCTTTATCTCCTGATAACGTTCGTAGGAGAGCTGTTGGAGAAGCATCACGGGGTTCTCTCCGACCTGACGCCAGAGGTCATGGTCGATATCGCGGAAAAGACGTTTTCCTGCGCTGTTCCAGACCCACCAGAGGTTTTTCGACATTTCCTCGAGGGGCTTGAGCTCCTTGGGCATTTCGGCACTTACAGTGACGTTGCGCCATGTAGGAGTGTTTGAGTTGCTTACCTGAAGTTTCATAATTTATAAAGCTGTTTTTTGTTTATTTACCTGAATCGAGGCGACGTGAGGCTCTGTCGAGAGCCGTCTCAAACGCTTCGTAATAATATTTCACAAAGAAATTCCAGTCGGCTTTCTCCGAAGTGAGGAAAGCGGCGTGGCGGGCTTCCGAGCGGTTCACGGCATCTTCGGCAAGGTATCCGGCGGCGGCGCCTGCTATGAGGTCGCGCGAGCGGAAATAGTCGGAGTCGCCGCGATCCACGACATAGACACCGCATTGGCGAAGACCGTTCTTGAAATTATCGAGCACCCATTGTCCGAACCCTGCCTTGTCGGTAGTGACGGTAGGGACCCCGAAAGCGGCGCTTTCGAGCGGTGTGTAGCCCCACGGCTCATAATATGAGGGGAAGAGGGTGAGGTCGAGCGCCGGCAGAAGGTCGTAATAAGCTATGTCGATGATGCCGTCGTGGCCGTCGAGATAATCGGGCACGTAGACAACCCGGATCTTGTTGAGCTTTCCCGCGTCGCGGAGTTCGCGAATGCGCACGCATACGGAATCCGAATCCTCATTGAAGAGGCGATGAGTAAGGAAATCGGGTGCCGCGCTGTCCTTTCCCTCGAAGTCGAGAGTCATGAGCAGGCTTCCGGATGGTTCCTTCACCCATCCGGGAACGAGAATGAAAGCGAGAGCCGATGCCGATGCGGGCATTTCCTCCTCCATCTTCACCAAAGAGTCGAGGAAGAGGTCGAGGCCTTTGTTGCGGTATTCATGACGCCCCGAAGTTGCGATGATGAACGTGGATTCATCGAAATGTTTTTTCGTCAGGGCCGAAGCCACGGATATCAGTTTCTGACGTCCCTCTTTCCTCAGCCGGTTATATTTCGCGGTTTTGGGAACAAAGTCGGGCTCGAAACCGTTAGGAGTCACAACCTGCGGGCGGATTGCGAGAAGTTGCTCGCATTCGCGTGCGGTCACTTCGCTGACAGTCGTGAAACAGTCGGCCGCGTGGGCTGCGGCTTTCTCCAGCGAGTGTTTCGACTGCATGTTTAGCTCCGCGGCCATCTGGTCGCCGTTGTAGTTGTTAAAATATTCATAGAGGGGCTTGCCGTTGCCGCAGATGCTGCGGCCGATGCTTGTGGCATGGGTGGTGAAGACCGTGGCCGTGCGCGGCATTGTGAGGCGCGTATAGAGAAGTCCCATGCCGGTGGTCCATTCGTCGAAATGAGCCACGATGCGGCTTTCATCGGTTTTCAGATGGGCCGCAAGGGCCTTGATCACTATGGCCGACGCCACTGCGAATGCGCAGGATTCGGTATAGTCGCCGTAAGAATGGAGGGAATCAACTTTGAAATTCTCCCACATTTTGGCATAGATAGGATCGAGGTTCTTCCCGGTTTCTCCCGGATCCACAAGAATCACCTGAGGCTGTCCGGGAATGTCCCAGCGGCCGGTGCGTATCTTTATTCCCCAGGGAAGCTGAAGCTTCGAAGAGGCGGATTTGAATATCGATTTTTTCTCTTTGAAAACAGGGGAGGGGTTTTCATCGCTCCAGACATCGGGGCCTATGAAGAGGAGTTTATCGCCCATTGTCTCTTTGAGGCGGCGTGCTTTTGTGGAGAGCACGGCATATATGCCTCCTATTTTATTACATACCTCCCAGCTTGTTTCAATCAATAAATCGATTCGGTCGCGGACATTTTCGCCGGCATCGGATGCCGGTGTCTGCATACTGCTATTGTTTGCTACCATTAATTAGATGTATAAGGAAAATTACCTATGCTTCCAGACCTATTGAAAGCAAACCTTTACCTGTAATTCCGGTGCAAAAATAGTAATTTCATGGTAAAATGACAAATAAATAGCAGAAAAATAACAAATTAAGGTGCAATATATTTCTCAATTCTGAGTTTTGAGAAATATATTGCACCTTATGGGTATATTTGTAACGATCTAACAGATGATTGCTTCAGAAGGGGAGGTCGTCCGTATCATTCGAACCGCTGTCGAACGGGTCGACCGGAGCCTGAGCAGCGGGAGCTGCGCCGAAGGGTGCCTGCTGAGGCTGCTGGGGTGCCGAATAACCGGCAGGAGCGCCGGAAACTCCGGGAGCGGCTATTTCCTGAATGGCATATGCGCGGAGGTCGGTATACCATCTGCCGTTGAATTCGCGGCTTTCTGCATCTACCTGAACTTTATATGATTTCCCTACTTCGGGTTTTATTGTGTCAACACGATCGCCGAATGTATCGAACTTCACTCTTCTTGGATAGTTTCCGAATGTTTCGAGAACCCATTCTTTCTTTTTCCATGGGTTGCCGGCTTTAGATGTTCCTTCCTGAAGCGGAAGGTCAATGATTATCTTACCTTCTAATTCCATTTATTTGGTATTTAAATATTCTTTGCAAAGATAAGATAATAATGACTAAAAGCAAAGAAAGGCGAGGTTTTTATTTTAGTTGCGAGGCATATATCAGCGGAGTGTCGCGGTCGCGTTCATAGACTTTTTTGCCCGCTACGTATGTGGCTTTCACAAGGTTGTCGGGCGAGAGGGTCTGAAGGATGAAGAGCCGGTCGAGGATGAAGTCGTTGAACTGCATCCGCCAGTCGAGGAATTCGGTTGGCCGGAGGTCGAGCACAGCGATATCAGCTTCATATCCCGGTTCGAGAGATCCGATGCGGTCGTCGAGATGTAGAGTCTGCGCTCCGCCTTTTGTGGCCATATAGAAACTTTTGAGAGCTCCGATGCTTTTCTTGCGGAGCATTCCGACCTTATACGCTTCATTGAGCTGACGCGGGATGGAGAAATTCGTGCCTGCGCCCACATCCGTGCCGACGCCGAGGCGCACGGGGCGATGCGCGTCTTTGCATTCCCAGAAGCGGAACATACCGTCGCCCAGAAAAAGATTCGACGACGGGCAATGAGCCACACCGCAATCAAAGTCATGTAGCATCTGCCATTCCTCTTCTTTCAGAATGCAGCAGTGGGCAAAAATTGAATTGCGTCCCAAAAGATTGAAGTGTCGGTATATGTCGGTGTAGTTTTTCGCAAAGGGGAATAGCGAGAGGGCCCATTCTATTTCATCCTCAGCCTCGTCGAGATGGGTATGGAGATAAACGCCCTCGTTTATGTGGCTCTGGTATAATTCTCCGGCGAGGCGCAGCTGGATGTCGGTGCTTGTGGGAGCGAAGCGGGGAATCACGGCATATAGCTGGCGCCCGCGGCGGTGCCATTTTTCGAGCAGTCGCTCGCTGATTTCTATGGATCCTTCGGCCGAGTGATCGCTCAGGGTGGAGGGGAGGTTTCGGTCCTGAAGCACTTTGCCGGAGATTATGCGCGTGTTATAGCGTTCCGATTCCTCGAAAAGCGCATCGACGGAATCGCTGAAGGTGGTAGAGAAAACGTTGGCGGTGGTGGTTCCCTGCCGTAATATCTGCCGGAAGAACTGGCGGGCTGTATCGCGGGCGAATTCGGCGTCGCGGAAGCGCGTTTCGGTAGGGAATGTATATTGATTGAGCCATTGGAGCAGAGTGTCGCCGAAAGAGCCTATCATAGGCGACTGCACGTAGTGAACATGGCAGTCGATCATGCCGGGAATGATTACCGAGTCCGGGTATTGTTCTATGTCGGTGAGTTCCGGATAGATTGGGGCGACGTCGGCATAGGGCCCGGCGGCGAGTATCCTGTCGCCCTGAATCACCACAAGACCGTCGGGAAAATGGGAATAGCACCTCGATTCATCCTCAACGAGGAAGGGATCTTCATGGAATGTTACCATTTCGCCGCGCAGGGCGTGGAGTCTCCCTGCCGAAGCGGAGGAAGCTAAGTATTTATTTCTGTTTGTTTGCATGAGAGTGAAATCTTATCGGCAATTATAACACAATATTGCTAATAATATAACGGTTGCGGCAGATATTATGTTTCGAGGCGGCGCCGCAGAAAGAAACCGCGTGTGCAGAAAAGGAATAGGAGCGTTCCGGCACACTGCATGGCGGCGGTGACCCAGAATGCCGCGGCGAAACTTATATATTCAGCTATGAATCCTCCGAGCAGAATACCTATGCCCATGCCGAAATCCCAGGATATGAGTATGGAGGAGTTGGCGGTTCCACGCTGGTCGTGGCGCGCCACCTTAATGAACATATTGAGGAAAGCGGGATACATGCGCCCGTTGCCGAGGCCGATAAGAAGAGCCGAGGCGAAGTAGGTCCACCGGTTGATGGCCATGGCGAAAAGCGTATAGCCAAGGAGCGATGTCATGACGCCCAGCGAGCAACTCTGCGTCAGTTTACCTTGTCTCAGGGCCTTATGTCCGGAAAGACGCGAGAGCACCAGACCAAGGGAAAGCACGGCGAAAAATATTCCGGTCCCGTCGGTGATACCGAGTTCCTGTTGCCCATAGATAGCCACATAGTTGCTCATCACTCCCCAGCAAAGGCCGAACAGGCAAATGTTCAGGGCCATGAGCCATGCGCGGGATAGGAAGAAATGATCGAGATCGAGACGAGGTTTCCCTTGCTTGAGTTCGCGGGCGGGAATTTTCACGGTGGTGGAGCAGATGAAGCCTGCCATTGCCAGAAAGAGAGAGATCCAGAAAAGGAGTTCGAAATTGTCGGTGAGGTTGTAGATATAAATTCCGGCGGTAGGGGCTATAGCCATGGCGAGATTGTTGCTGAGACCATAGAATCCGATGCCCTCGTTTCGGCGTGAAGAGGGGAGCACATCTATCGCCACGGTGGAATTGGCCACGGTTGCGGCCCCGAAAGGGATTCCGTGGAGTGTGCGGACAATCGCGAACATCAGCAGTGTGCCCGCTCCTATATAGCCTGCGAAGCAGATGAAGAAAGCGAGGAAACAGATAATGAGCACTTTTTTGCGGTTGAAACTGTCGACGAGAAACCCGCTGAAAGGGCGCACGAGAAATGTGGCAACCACATAACCCGACAGAACGAGGCCTATCATGTCTTTGTCGGCTTGAAACTGCCTGTCGAGGTAGATGGGGAGCAAAGGTGTCAGGAGATAAAACGCGAAGAAAAGGAGGAAGTTGGTAATCATCACCTTCCAATATTGGGGATTCCATAATCTTTCGCGGCTGTCGGCAGTTGCTGTTTTAGTCATAGGCATTTTGTGAATTCGTATGCAAAATTACAACATTTTTCCATAAAGAGGTTGACGGAATTTGAACAGGGCCTCCATGGGAATCCCATAAGAAAACGGCGTTCCAAAATTATGAAACGCCGTCCTCTTGGTTAAAGGTGAGTAGGATAAATAAAAAATATGTTAGGTTAGTGTCTCTATTGACTGATTCGGGAGAAACCGACGGGTTATTCCTCGGTCTGGGTCTCGGCATATTCCTTGAGCAGTTTCTCCTGAACGTCGGAGGGAACGAGCTCATATGAGGAGAATTCCATCGTGAAGGAACTGCGTCCGCCGGTGATCGAACTCAGAGAAGTGGAATAGGAAGACATCTCTTTGAGAGGCACTTTTGCGTTGAGCTTCTCGATGCCGTTTTCCGAAGCCATGCCCATTATGATTGCGCGGCGTCCCTGGAGGTCGCTCATCACATCGCCCATGGTGTCGCCCGGAGTGAGAACCTCGACATCGTAGACGGGTTCGAGAATTTTCGGATTGGCGGCTTTGAACGCCTGTGAGAAAGCATTGCGGCCTGCCAGACGGAATGAGATTTCGTTGGAGTCAACGGGGTGCATCTTGCCATCGTAGATCATCACGCGGACATCGCGGGCATAGGAGCCGGTGAGCGGGCCCTGCTCCATGCGGTCCATGAGACCTTTGACGATAGCCGGAATAAAGCGGGCGTCGATAGCACCGCCGACGATGCAGTTATAGACCACGAGTTTGCCGCCCCATTCCAGGGGAATCTCCTGCTTGTCGCGGACATTGAGCTTGAATTCCTGATTTCCGAATTTATAGGTGTCGGGTTCGGGCATGCCTTCGGTGTAGGGCTCGATGATAAGATGCACTTCGCCGAACTGACCGGAACCTCCGGATTGTTTCTTATGACGATAGTCGGCGCGGGCGGCCTTGGTGATTGTTTCGCGATAGGGAATCTTCTGGTCGATGAATTCAACGGGAAGTTTCTCGTTGTTCTCGATGCGCCATTTGAGAGTGCGCAGATGGAATTCGCCCTGACCCTTGACAAGAGTCTGCTTGAGCTCTTTCGACTGCTCCACAATCCATGTAGGATCCTCCTCGTGCATGCGGGTGAGGATTCCGGAAAGTTTTTCGGAGTCGCTTTCCGTGAGCGGACGGATGGCGCGGGTATACTTCGGCTGCGGGTATTTGATGAAATCGAACTGGTATTCGCAGCCTTTCTCGTCGAGCGTGTTGCCCGTGCGTACATCCTTGAGCTTCACCGCGGCGCCGATATCTCCGGCTTCGAGGGAATCGATAGGAGTGCGGATCTGTCCGCAGACGGTAAAGATCTGAGCGAGACGTTCCTTGCCGCCGCGCGAGATGTTGTCGAGATCGGCTCCGGTTTTGAGCGTGCCGCTCATAACCTTGAAATAGGAAACCTCGCCGATATGGGGCTCTACGGAAGTCTTGAAGAAGAACACCGACAGCGGGCCGTTGGAGTCGGGTTTCACCTCTTCTCCTGTAATGGTTTTGGGTGCGGGCATCTCGCTTACGAAGGGGCAAACATTGCCGAGGAATTCCATAAGACGACGCACTCCCATGTCCTTTGCGGCGCTGAGCACCACCACGGGATAGATCGAGCGGTCCACAAGGCCTTTGCGGATACCTTCGCGCATCTCGTCTTCGGTGAGGCTACCCTGCTCGAAGAATTTCTCCATGAGGGTCTCGTCGTTTTCTGCGGCGGCCTCTACAAGAATCTGGTTGAGTTCGCGTGCCTTCTCGAGCTGGTCTTCCGGTATGTCGCTGATCACAGGTGTGCCACCCTCCGGTTTCCATTCATATTTCTTCATAAGAAGAACATCGATCATCGAATGGAAGTTAGGGCCGGATTCGAGAGGATACTGGATCTGAACTACTCGCGGACCGAAATGCTCGCGCATCTGCTCCATCACGTTGTCGAAGTCGGCTTTCTCACCGTCCATCTGGTTTAGTCCGAAAATCACCGGTTTGTTGAGTTTGGCGGTAGTGCGGAAAATATTCTCCGTGCCAACTTCCACGCCATATTCGGCGTCAACGAGGATAAGACCCATGTCGCAGACGCCGAGCGCAGTATAGGCGTTGCCCACGAAGTCTTCGGCTCCGGGACAGTCGATGATATTGAGTTTCTTGTTGTTGAACTCTGCGTTGAAAACAGTTGAGAAAACGGAATAGCCATATTCCTTTTCAACCGGGAAATAATCGGATACGGTGTTCTTTGCATCGACCGTTCCGCGGCGTTTTATAACTCCACACTCGTAAATCATAGATTCGGCGAGTGTGGTTTTCCCGGAGCCCTTCGATCCGAGAAGGGCGATATTCTTGATTTCGTTGGTCTTATAAATCTTCATATATGAGATTTTAAAGTTTAGGTAATTGCTGTTGTTAAAATTGCGAACGCAAATTACAAAAAAATGGAATAAGTCGGCAACAAATACGCATGTTTAAGAACATATTTGAGGCCCCCCGAAGCAAACAACAAAAAGAGAGGACGCGGTCACCCGATTCAAAACGGCTGGCCATGCCCTCTGCAAGATTGTTGTCGTAATTTCACTGCGCAGAAGTTATCGCCTTTTTACGATTGTCTGAGTCTCTTTCATTTTATTAATTGTTTTATATCGCTGATGCAAAATTACAATATAATCAATGGTTTGTCAAGGAGTTAGATTTTTAGGCTTGACCCTCAAGATCTAAGGAACGGGCCTGATTCGCGAAATGGCATGCAACTGCTGCAATGCATACCAAAACGATTATAGTCGAGTGTTTCTCCCTTGTTATTTGCGGTTATTTAGAGAATAATCTTTTCTTGCCGTTGATGATATAAAGACCGCCGGGAAGACTGGCAGTTGATTCTGCATCCGCGTGCATTCTTACTCCGGAGAGTGAATAAACTGTGACACCGGTGTTACGGTCTTGCCCAATGTTTTCAATACCGGTAGAAATGTTGCTGTAATCAATGTCTTGCAGCCAGCTCTGCAGAAGTGTTTTTGCGTTGGATGTCTGCGCACTGCGGATCCAGAGGGCGGGTGTAATGAAATTGCCATCGGGAACAAGCCTTTTTGCATCACTTTCCACGCCATTGATGCCGCTGCTTGCGCTTGACACAATCAGACCTATATTTTTGCTTGCCATTTCCTTCCCGTATTGAAATAGGAGCGATTGCATAGGAGCAGCCATGTTGCTCCACCATAGCGGGGCGCCGATGATGACGGTAGAATACTGTGACATATCTACATTTACGTGATCAATCGCCGGATACGAGGCGGCGTCATACGGATTATCTCGGATTGCAGCGATCTGGGCACTGCCGATGGCATAGTTGTTGGCGGCATAGTCGAGACCTTTTTCTGCAGGTTCAATTTCAATTACATCGGCCTCGATCTGAGTGCGGAGTTCATTGACTATTCGCTCCACGTTGTTAGTGTAGCTGTAGTAGACTATCAATGTCTTTGCCTGGGTTGCTATACTCGCCATCATGACTGTAACTATTAAAATTATCTTTTTCATAATTTCTGAATTGAGATTTCATAATGCAAAATTAGTTGGGTATAATCACTCATGAAAACCTGATTTCAGGGATTTATGCCCATTATTTCGGATTGTTGTCAATTCCGAAAAATAGGTTACTTTACCCCGAAAGCGGATTTTTCCATACCGCCGTTTATTAGTAATTTTGCACTTGAAAACTAAATCATTATGGCAAACGAAGTAAAAATAGACACGATACGCCGTCTCAACGACTATTACGGATTCGAGCATCTTAACTCGATGATTGCAGTCGGATATTATGAAGGGGAACCGGCTCCCGGCGCAACCACATACGAATTTGGCGTGTATGCCATCTATATAAAGGAAACCAAAGGCTGCGACCTTAACTACGGGCTCACGAAATATGATTTCGATGAAATGTCTGTCACTGCATTCGCTCCGGGCCAGAAAGTCACGACCGTCGTGGAAGAGGGACAGAAACAGCCACGCTGGACCGTACTTGCTTTCCATCCCGATTTTCTTGCCCGCACATCATTAGGCGGTAAGATGTCTTCCTACGGTTATTTCTCTTACAACAGCAACGAGGCTTTGCACCTCTCAAAAGAGGAGGTTGATTTGCTGAGCTCCGTCCTGTCGCTGATTGCACGGGAGATGAGACACAGCATCGATCGCCATTCGCGTTCCATTATAATATCCCATCTTGAGGTATTCCTTGATTATTGCATGCGCTTCTACGAGCGTCAGTTCTATTCGCGCGAAGTCATCAACAGCACTGTCATCGAGAAATTCAATGCCTTGCTTGACGGATACCTGACAAATGAAATCAGGGAACATGGATTGCCCACGGTGTCCTATTTCGCCGATAGGCTGAACCTGTCTCCCGGTTACTTCGGGGAGCTTGTCAAAACGAGTACCGGGACTACTGCTAAGGACATGATTGCAGAGCGCCTTGTAAGCGCTGCACGGGAACTCCTCAACGACCTTACCCTGTCAGTGACGCAGGTCGGCGATATGCTTGGCTTTGAATATCCGCAGCATTTTGTACGTTTCTTCAAGCGTCGCACCGGCCGCACTCCGAAGGAATACAGGTCAATCGCTGCAAATTGACAACCGGATTCTAAACGCAAAACATATATGACAATGAGACACGAAATCTTTGACAGGGACGTGCGCGGCGAAATGGTATCGCCGAATGATTCCGGATATGACCTGCTGATAGCCGACATTTTCGACACGATGAAGACAGCCACGGAGATGAACACCGGCTACCGCACACCTGAAGAAGTCCACGAGTTCATGGGGCGCATACTCGACAAGCCTCTCGACGAGTCAACCACAGTGCTCCCGCCTCTTTATATCGACTACGGCAAGCCTGTGACTATCGGCAAACGATGTTTCATCCAGCAATGCTGCACTTTCTTTGGCCGCGGAGGTATTGAAATCGGCGACGATGTGTTTATCGGTCCCAAGTGCAACCTGATAACCATCAACCATGATGTCAATCCCGACAACCGCAGCGCAACCTATGGCAAGCCCATTAAAATCGAGGAAAAGGTATGGCTCGGCATCAACGTCACCGTCCTCCCCGGAGTCACGCTCGGCTACGGTTGTATAGTGGGAGCCAACTCTGTCGTGACAAAAGATGTGCCGCCAATGACAATCGTAGCCGGTAATCCGGCACGAATCATCAAGAAGATAGAGCCTCAAGAGAAATAAGACAAGAATAAAAAAATAAGTAGCTAAGAATAATTAATGAACGAGCTTTAGCGTTCAAGATTTCATTAGTTACCTATGTCGATTAAATTTTCTTAGCTACTTATAATTCTCTCAATTGCAAGACCGGGGAATATCCCCGGTTTTGTTTAGTTAATCTCAACTGATGGAAATGGAATAGAACGATAATAACAGTTCGATTTCCCGATATGGAGATTTATTGTTATTTTTGCATAATCTTTGGAAGGAGACGCCGAGAATCTTACGCGAACAGATGACGAGCCGATTACTTGCAGCCCTCGAACAGGATAACTAAAAAACAGTCTGCGATGAACTGGATTATTCTTATCTTAGCCGGGCTCATGGAAGTCGGCTTTACATTTTGTCTTGGAAAGACCAAGACCGCGACGGGTCAGGATCTCGTCTGGTGGTGGATCGGATTCCTCGCCGCACTGTCGCTGAGTATGTTTCTTATGGCAAAAGCGGCGGGGCGACTACCCATAGGCACCGTCTATCCCGTATGGACAGGAATAGGGGCTGTTGGCGCGGTCATAGTCGGAATTCTTTTCTTTAACGAACCGGCTACCTTCTGGCGCATCTTCTTTATCACCACTCTTATTCTTTCGATTATCGGACTTAAAGTATTGGGATGATGACACGGGCTATGCGTCGATTCAAACAGCAACTTTCTTCGGAAGAGACGGAAAGAATATTGCGGATCGGCAAATATTGCGTATTGGCGGTTTCGGGCGACGACGATTATCCTTATGCCGTTCCCGTAAACTATGTATATGACGGCGCCGCGATTTATATTCACTCGGCAGCTCACGGACATAAGATTGATGCCCTCAGACGCAATCCCAAATGCTCGCTGTGCATAGTTGACAAAGATGATGTGATACCCGAAGAGTTTACCTCCTATTTTCGCAGCGTGATAGTATTCGGAAAGGCTAATTTCATTGAATCAATGGAGGATAAGGTGACGGCACTGCGACTGTTGGGCGACAAATACAGCCCCGGCATTGACCCTGATGCAGAAATCTCCAGATTCATAAAGACAGTCCGCATCGTCAGAATCGACATAGACAGCGTCACCGGCAAAGAAGCCATCGAACTGACAAAGGAAAGGAACAATTAGCTAAAGCAGTCCCATCGACTTGGCTAAACGACAGGCTTCATGTGTGTTCTTCACCTGGAGCTTCCCTATTATTTCTTGACGGTGTCGACTGACAGTGTGGATGCTGATGTTTAACCGATCTGCTATTTCCGCGCTTTTCATTCCCGTATCTATCATCGCAAGAATCTGGCACTCCCGACGACTGAGTATTGAATTGCTGCCTGAAGCAGTAAGCTCCTCTTTTATTCCGGAAACCGAATTGACTGTGAAACTTTTACCCTTGAAGTCAAAAGGTAGCGGACCATAAATGCAGATTGCGAATCTCAGGTTTTCTCCATTCTCGTCAAATATATAGTACATCCGGTGCAGCACTTCATGAATGTCTCCATCGATGAAACGGAACCGAAGTTTTGACATTAGGTAATAATCTGTTTTTCGGCTTTTAGGGAGATGTCTCAGGTAATGAAAGAAACGGAGTTCGGCAATATATTTTTCCTCCTGCTCTTCCGGCGCCATAAGAGAAAGTATCCGGCTTTCCCAGATAGAATTTTCCTGCTGATACTCGCCAATATCAAAGTTGCGAGCGAATCCTCCGGCAATGATATGGCTTTTGCCTTCAACCATATCGCTGACAACGATCAGGACATTCTCGACTCGTGCCCAGAAACGCATGTTGACTATAATATCCGACAAAGGAATGCACCTGTCGGCTTTTTTATCTGAGCGGAGTAATCTGTCGAGCGTTTTCCTGTTTTTTGTAAAATGGTTATTTCTGACCATTGCCGGTTATGGTTTAGCTTATTAACTTTGCAAAGCTAATCAAACAAATGGTTAAATACAAGTATTACAGAAAAAGACAAAATGCTTTAAGTAAGTATAAACTAAATTTGAACACTTACTTAGGGCATGATATATGATGCCGACAACATCCGGCTCTTATCGCGGAGCGATTGGAATACAAAGGAATATTTCGCGATTACAACTATTTGCGTCCACGAGAGAAAAAGGCACGCGATACGCTGTTGCGCAAAAATAGGGGCCGGAAGTATAGTGGTTAAGGATATGCCTCCTTTTACAGTCGCATTTGGAAATCCGAATTAAATATACAATTAAACTCTTATATGGAAAAGAAAATTATTCTTGTCGTATTTGCGGTTTTGTCCGGGTTTTCCGGGTATGCCCAGACCCTCGAAAAGATGATTTGGTTCAATGAGCCGGACAACTGGCAGATCAACGGCGGCACTCTGACAATGGATGTCACTCCCAACAGCGACTATTGGCGCATCTCGCACTATGGTTTCACGGTTGATGACGCCCCGTTTTATTATGCCGAATACGGTGGCGAGTTCGAGGCCAAGGTTAAGATTTCGGGCGACTACAAGGTGCGCTTCGACCAGGCCGGAATGATGATACGCCTTGACCATGAGAACTACATCAAGACAGGTATAGAGTTTGTCGAGGGCAAATATAATCTCAGCACGGTGGTCACCCACAAGACTTCCGACTGGAGCGTGATCGCGCTTGACCGCCCGGTCGAATACATCTGGATCAAGGCAGTTCGCCGGCTCGATGCCGTAGAGGTTTTTTATTCCTTCGACGACAATGAATACCACATGATGCGCAACGCTTGGGTTGAGGCAAACCTCCCCGTGAAAATCGGGATGTTCGCGGCCTGTCCCGACGGCAATGGATTCAAAGCTTCATTCTCTGACTTTAAAGTGAATCACCTCCCTGACAAAGTCCGCAGCGAATGGTTGAAGAACAACGCAGCAAGTAATAAATAAAGTGATATGGAAATATGAAAATAGATCATATCGCAATCTGGGCTGACGATATCGAACTGCTCCGAAAGTTCTACATGCGGTATTTCAACATGACCTGCAATGACAAATATGTCAACACGAGAAAGAATTTCAGCTCCTATTTCCTTTCTTTTTCAGAAGGGGGAGCGCGTCTGGAGATAATGAATATCCCCGGTAAAGACGCTCCGGCAGGCCGAGGCAATCTCAAAGGACTTGCCCATTTCACTATCTCGGTCGGCAGCAAGGAAAATGTCGATGATATGGCACGAAAGTTCAAGGAAGACGGAGTAGTAATCATAACGAGCCCCGCACCACGGGCGACGGCTATTATGAATGTGTCATCGCCGACCCCGAAGGGAACTATGTAGAGATAACAACCGACTAACACATGATATAGAATGAAAAAATTATTTTTTTGACCATCCTGAGCCTTTCATGCAGTGCTGCGGCAATGCGTCGCAATCTCAACAGAACACAGAGAAAGCGGATTTCCAGTGTGGAAATGTTCTGTTCAGCCAGTCTATGAACATAGGCAATGAGACAATACAAGCCGCCGAAAATGCTTTGCTCATGACTGCAGATGAGCAGACCGATTTGTTCTGCGACCCGAAAGGCATAGCAACCAATACATCCGCGCCCTTGTTGATGACAGAAGTAGACAACACCAAACCATTTACATTTACCGTGAAGGTACAGCCACAGTTTACTGAGGAATGAACCTATTCAGCCGGAGCTATCCTGGCTTTTGTTGATGACACCACTGGCAAAAGCTGTGATTCGAACAGGGTGAAGACGGCAATCATCGTATTGTAACAGTTCGGACAATCGACACCTCTGAAGACAACAACCATGAAAGGTCAGATTCAACATCCGTATTCCTCCGACTGTCGTCAGATACCAAAGTAATCGGCAATTATTATTCGGAAGACGGGGAAAACTGGCATCTTGTAAGGATTACAAAAATGAATATCCTGCCAGACTGAATTTAAGTATAAGTGCGCAAAGTCCCAAGGACAAGTCCCATATATGTCGTTTCTCCGATATAAAGTTGGAATACCGTCCTGTCTCTGATTTCAGAAGAGGCAAAATGTAACTTCCGCATGAAACAAGAATAATCGAATGGAATAATTCAGGCTCTTCCATAACGCTTGGCCGCGTTAAACGTTAAACGTTAAAGAGGAGTTTTTTAAATTCTTTTTTAGAAAGATATTGAAGTGCGAATTCTATCGTAAATGGTCTCCGATAAGTGCCTGAGGTAAGGTAATTCCGAAACGGAAGAAGATCTTCCGCGAGAGATGCCGACCGAATGCAGGCACTTGCTCCGGTCTGGTTAAGAAAATTCACAACATCGATACCAAAGCCTGCCGCCCTTGTCTTTGAACTGGTCATAGCATAGAAACCTATGTCCTCAAGTTCAAGAGCCGATTCATCAGGCATTGTCAATTGGAGCGATTATGTCCCGAGGCCGCTTCTCCATGACCAGAAACCGGGGAAGAAATCATTATACATGGCGGTCTGCAATCCGTCATCAAGAATCGGGACACCCAATAGGGGTATATTCCTAACGATCTCACCCACGGCTGAGAATCGGATGGAGCATTGAGCAATACATTCAGGATGTTCTTACGTTCGACAACAAGTGTGTCGGGTTCAGAATCGGTCTGGGCGCAGACCGCGATGCAATCCAAAACGGCTATGGTCAGGAGGGCAAGCCGTTTCATGACTTGACTTGCTTTTTACTTTTATACAGCCAATGATTCTTGAGCCATTCGCGGACAGGTTCATCATAGACCTTCAGGCAGGCATAAGCCACGGCAATGGAAGCAATGAAAACCCAGACAGAGACCCAGATATGGGTGCCCAACGGAGCATCCGCATGTTCAGCGGCCCATTTCATCTGCATATAAATCATTGGATAGTGGGTGATATAGAGAGGAAACGAGATTGCTCCGAGGAATTTGCAGACCTTAATTGATTTTTTGCCTTCAAGCGGACTGCCGGCTCCGGCAGCAACAACCAACGGGAAGAAGAGCATGATGGCAAGCGCACAATATAAGCCATTAAACACATTGGGCATATCACCGCCGATATGTGGCCATACAAGTATGGCGGCAATCGCCAGAGAGCACCACAGGAATCCATATTTCCTTAGGCATATCCTTAAGCCAAGCCGATAAAGCAGCAGACCTCCGAAAAACGGAGACAACAAGCGCCCCATGCCGATATAAATCTGTTGTGGCGAAAGGCCGAAACCACCTATCATGGTATAAGCTTGTGGTTCGCGTCCCTCAAACAATCCGAAGATGTCGAGATTAAGGCTTATGTCAATCGTAAAAAATGCCGAAACCGCAACAAACGCTATCAGTCCTACTTTCGAGAGCCTTCGTACAAAAACGGCATAGAGAATATTGCCGATATATTCCCATAACAGCGACCACTGTGCTCCATTGAGGGAATTGATTTCCTGCCAGCCGCGGATATCCATCGCCGGGGGTGTGGGAAACATCAGACATCCCAAAACAAGTATAAGGAGGACTTTCCACCAGGGTGTCTCCATTACAAGACTGAAGAACGGTGCATCGCTGAAGAAGAACCAGAAAGCCCCGATCAAGGACCCCATTATCACCATTGGCTGAAGACGGATGATACGAAGTTTGTAGAAATTCCATTGCGTCATCCCCTTGTGCCAGCGGTCGTCATAAGCGTATCCGATAACGAACCCTGATAATATGAAGAAGAAATCGACAGCAAGATATCCGTGATTGAGTATTTGAAAACAAGGTCCTTTGGAATATGTTTCAAAGAGGTGGAACATCACGACTATGGTAGCCGCGACGCCGCGTAGTCCGTCGAGGATTTCAAAACGAGGCTTTGATGCAAGAAGGTTGGTATTCATTGTCGGAATGATTGATGCCTATGTCGTTGCAAAATTACTTCATAATTATTATCGTATATTTTCCGATGTTTCCAAAATATTATACTATATTTGCACTTGGTATGGAAAATGCCTTCGTATTCGACGATGTCCTGCTTACTCCAAAGCAGCAGATTCCTATACATATACAGGATGAATGGGAGTTGTCATATATCATACGTGGTCAAGGCACGAAATTTCTTGGTGAAGAAACTCAACCGTTTTATGAAGGGGAGGTGATATTGATTCCTCCCAAGTTTCCCCACGGGTGGTTTTTCAATGGCGAATCCACAGATGATGATGGCCATATACACAATATCACAATATTGTTTGCCTCCGACTTGCCTACACGGCTTGCTCTGCTTTTACCTGAATTAACTCAAGTTGCCGATGTTATAAGCTCAATTAGTTTGCCGAGGAGGTTCTTGGGTAAAACCGCCGTCGAGATTACCAGTCTGCTTGAAGATATGCGTGATTTGGATTCCTCAAGTCGTTTGCCTATGATTCTCCGGCTACTACTCTTTATAGCAGGAAATACTGATTCGGAAGAAATTGGTTGTAAGCCGATAGACCGAACCACAAGAAACGCCGATAAACTACGCATTTACTGCAAATGTAACTTTCATGGAAACATCACATTGGAAAAGACCGCGGCCTATATGAACATGAATAAGTCTTCTCTGTGCAAGTTTATCAAAAAGCAGACTGGTCAGACCTTCACGGAATATATCAATTCTTTAAGACTTGAGAAAGCCGCGCTCTTACTTACCTCAACAACAGACCCGGCATGTGACATAGCATACGATTGCGGTTTTACGAATATTCCATATTTCCATCGTCTGTTCGCCCGCAATTATGGCATGTCTCCATGCGATTACAGAAAGAAATATTGTCAGTACACGTTGCCGCAGCCTCACGAATACGTATAATAGAGAGGACACCTGAAATAACGAACGGAATTATTCGTAGTCGATGCGCTCGATTTTGAAGATGACGGGGCGTGTACCGTCATTGCAGCAGGCAATCATGGTGTTCTCGTCGCGCATCCAGCCCTTCATTATCGAACCGCCTTGCAGACCAGTATAGATGTAGCGGGATATGGCATCCCATGCCTCGGAGCAAAACGGCTTCTTCGGTCCGCCTGCAATCTCATTGGGCTTGCCATCAGTCTTGACGAGAGTATTCAGACCGCAATGCCAGTAATCATCGCGCTCATCATCACGATAGAAAACAAACTCATCGCCTTTGTTATAGACCGGACACTTGCCGGAACATGGATTAGCGCAATACTGCTGCTGATATTCCGGATATAGCTTGGTGTCGAGCACCGTCACTTTCACTTTATGTTTCATTGTCAGTTTATAGGATTGTTGTTGATTCTTTTCTTCACTTTTAGCCATGCGGGGCTACCGGATACGCAGCACTGTCGCATTGTCCCGCGCATTTCCATGAATCGGCTCTTCGGAATGGAGAAACTCAGTATATCGGAACGGAAGAATTGACGCGCGGAGACGTCAAGCATACCTATAAAACAATGTTTGCCGCCCGATCTGTTCTCGTTGACCATTGTTGTTATTGCAGAGGCGCAACCGGATCCCCAGGGACACATAACCGCGTTCAGATCCGTGCTGTCGAAGTTGGCCCATGCGAAAAGGCCTGAAAGCATATCGGGCGTAACAAGAAACATCAAGCCTTCAATTTCATCAAATCTGTCGAGTCTCTCAATCGGTACAATATTCAGATATGGCTTTTCGGATAAGCGTGGATTAAGATTCGCTATATAACTGCGGACCAGTTCAGGAGACTGCTTGTATCTTTCAATTTTTGAAACGAAGTCATATATTCTCTCTTGTGCGGGTCCAAGACCCGTATATAGTTTGCCGCCTCCACAGGTGAGGCTTTCGGCATCAAAGGTCACAGTCTCTCCATTATAGGCTCTGTGAAATTGCTTGAACATGCAGCCCGTTATGTTCCGAGGCTCACTCAGAGGAGTATCAGTATAGACCACTGCAAGGGGTAACGGCGCAGATGCTCCAAAGCATTCACGGTATTCAGAGATAAAATCGCTTGTTGTCATCATACATTAAAGTCTATTGAAATAAAAAGCAGAACCCTTGCTTGTTGAACTGATAGTATATTTCTATACGTTCCGGAGTGTCGTTTTCGAGCAACAGAAGCAACTCTTTTGCAAATTCAAGCGTTGCGGAGCCGTTGGCAGTCACTATATTTTTGTCGCTGACTGCGTGCTCATGGATGTATCCGTCAGGATTGGTATAGTTTTCGTCTCCCCATAGTTTCAGCTGCTCCAATCCATTGCCGGTATGTCTAACGGTATTGAGGAAACCACATTTTGCCAAGAAAGATGCCCCGTTGCAGATAGCACCGACAATCTGACCTTTTTCGATTGCTTTTCGGATTATCGGCAATACCTGTTCTGCAATCGGTTTAGTCCAGCCAAATCCTCCGATAAGCACCAATGCGGCATAATCGTCCGGTATATTGTCGAATGTATAGTCCGGAATGACCTTGAATCCACCGATAGCACTTACGGGGTCTGCTGTGGGAGCAACAATCCTGTTGACATATTTCGGACTGGGTTTCAGTTGCTGTTCGTCGCTGCTAATGGCTTCCATCAGATACACCATCTCATGCGAGGCAAAATCAGGAAGGAGAATATATAATATTTCGTTACTCATTGTTTGTTTCGTTTTGAGGGGAAGGGTTATGAAGAGCCATTTCCAACATACAAAGTTAACGATAATTTCCCGATATTTAGTAATTTTGTGTTCGGCAAATTGTCAAATTCAAGATGGCCGCCAACTGCTTCAAAGATGAAGTAGCGAAATAAATGGAAACCGGGTGGAACAATTGACAGACTATTAAGAAATGAATATCGAAGAGCTTAGAGACTATTGCCTGTCGATGGATGGAGTGACCGAGAAGACTCCTTTCGGAAAATTTGCGCGGCGTTTTGATTCCGTGCTCGTTTTCTATATTCTCGACCACATGTTTTGCCTCACTGATATGGATGATTTTGCCTCAGTGACGGTCAAAGCTGAGCCCGAAGTTATTGAAGAATTGAAGATGACGCGCTCATCGGTCAGCAGTCATCGGAACATGAGTGAACGTCATTGGATACAGCTCAACCTTAACGGCGACATTGCCGACCGAGAAATCTACGATCTCGTCAAAAGGTCATACGAAATCGTCAAAGCGAAATATACCAGAACTACACGTCAAAAACATTAATTTCGGTAGGCAAGGGCAGTTTTCTCACTTATCTTATGGCGGTTTCAAAATTAATCACTAAATTTACATTATTCGCAAATCGGTTAAGTTATGGCAAAATACCTGAATCGGCTAAAAGTGGTTCTTGCATAACAACATAAGACCAATCTGTGGCTTTCACATACGTTGGGGAAAGACCTGGCGACTGTGTCGAAGTGGTGTACCAATACGGAACAACCATCTCTGGAGACGCTCCATATCATTGCCGATTGTCTCAAAATTGATGTCCGGACCCTCATCAATCCGAATGATGCGGTAATGGCGTCCGAGCCGGATGCGGAATATATCTCAGCTAAAGGAAAAAGACCATGAAAGAAGCAGGGTTTGTATATATTCTCACCAATCCGAGTTTTCGGGAGGACTGGGTAAAGATCGGCAAAAGTTCACGACCGGTAAACATCCGCTCGAAAGAGCTTGACAACACTGCCGTGCCGCTGCCTTTCGAGATATTCGCCACCTTGCAGACTGTAAAATATGACAAGGTTGAAAAACTTGTACATAAAACGATTGACCGTCTTACGGATTTGCGAATCAGGCAAAACAGAGAGTTCTTCAATGTCGCGCCTCAAATAGCTCTTGACATATTCCGTGACATAGCGCAGACTATTGACGATGCCATTGTTACAGAATATGTGGACAATAAAACTGTGAAGCAATATTCGATGGTGGAGCCTGAATCAGCAGAATTCAAAGATGATAACCCAGAAGAACCGATTCCGGATACTCTGCCGGACAAACCAAAATCCACCAAGAAGCCCAGATTCAAATTCAGTCTTGTCGATATAAAGATTGGTGAGGAACTGGTGTTTATCCCTACCGGCATCCATGTCAAAGTGGCAAGTGATGACTCAATAGAGTATGAGGGGCGAATTTATAAGTTATCCCCGTTTGTCGGGACTTTCCTTCCTGTAGATAAACAAAACTCATCCGGAGCCTATCAGGGAGCATTGTACTTCACATATAAAGGTGAACGTCTGACCGATTTGCGTTTCAAAAAGGAACAGAAAGCGAAATAAAGTCCGACTGATTTTTTTGACACTGAAGTTCCGATAATATAAAATTATGTGCATATGGCACCGGAAGAAAAAGCGAGACAGAAAATAGATCGGATGTTTACCGATGCCGGATGGGATGTCATTGACCGTGAGGAATATTCTGCGGGAATGACAGCAGTAGCCATTCGGGAAGGCCTGCTTAAGTGCAACAAGGAGGCTGATTATTTTCTTTTTTCTTAACGGTAAAGCCGTCGGTGTTCTTGAAGCGAAACGTGAGGAAGTGGATGTTACGGCTCAATATGTAAGTGAGCAGGTTGAGGATTATGCCATTGTCCACACATAGGAGCGGACGGTGTTCGCGGCCAAATCCTGGCGTGAAAGGAATGATTTGTACTTTGTTATCATATCATATTCAAATTGAGTTGAACATGATTATAAGATAACGTAAACCACAATAAAGTAACTTGACCGACTAACCGAACAAGTTAACATTCTCTATCATGAGTTAGACCAGATTATTTCTGTCCGATCTGCTTGATAATATTGCTGAATAAACCATCATATTCCTTAATCTTCGATATGATGCGAAGTTGCTCATTTAATGGTGGTATTGGCAAAGTTATAGCTTCTATTGCCGACTTGGTTAAACTTGGCAGCGTTGAACTTTTATCAAGAGTTTTAAAATCGAAGCTTTTGCAAAAATAGTAGAAGTATAGGTCATCCACCGCTTCATTAGGTTTCATTCCAAAGGCGGTATCAACATTCCAAAAATTTGTTTCAATAAATTGAGGATTGCTTATGGTACCTTTTCGACCGATTATAGTAGAACCGGATAAACAAGAATAGGTATCGGCCATGCCTATAATACCACCACTCCCATAAATTGGATATGAACCGGATAAATTCTCGACTTCCTTTTGGCTTTTGCCATTTATAACTTTTACCACGTCTCCAAGCCTTGTTAATACCCAATTATCCGGTAATTGCGGATAATGTGGGTTATCCGTTATTATCTTCGCCTTCGGATTGATGCGCAGGAGCATGTCGGCGCCTGGCTCGTCCGCGGAGTCTTGTGGCACGAGTTTCCCTTGCATAGCAAGGTCAAGAATCTTCGATTTTGCTATTTTGATATAAGATGATAATTGTATGTTTTCTTTATTGATTGTCTCTATTTCAGTCGTAATTTTGTCAAACTCCTTTGTGATATTTATTTGTTCAAAATAAGGAGGTAAGGGTAAATAAACTTCCTTTATCGTAGGAACTGTCAATTGGGGGGATACTGGAACCCTCTCCTGCTGTTATAAGAGATGAAATAGCAAGCAGCAGGTAGTCTATGGATAATAATTCAGAGGGAATCACCACCAACAAACGTATAATTGGCACATACGGCTCTGTTCTTTTCTTGCAAAACCCTATTGTTCCTCGTGCCGAGATAGTTATACTTTTTTCATTTACTGTGGCTTTATCGGTATAGCCATATAGACCGTCATTTTCAATTCCATTAGAAAAAATAGCAACTGTGTTCTTCTCCGTCTTGTCTTTGCTGAAGTCAATAGGCTTATCGCCTCCGGCTGCTATTGATTTACAAACCTCTTCCAATCTCACCCATTCCCAGCTGTCGGGGATTGGGAATGGCGGCTCGAAGTTCTGATAATGGGACGTGTCAGATCATAAGAAACCATGTAGCTAAAATTAAATTTCGATGCCTTATAAACCTAATTATTCCGATATTTCAGTAATTTTACAGTTGCTTTGATTTCAGAAGGCATGGAAATGTATGTGAAAAGATTCTCGGAACTCACGGTGGATGAGTTGTATGAAATACTGCGAGACAGGTCGCAGGTGTTTGTGGTTGAGCAGGGTTGCGCTTATCAGGATCTCGATGGGAAAGATGAGCGCTCAATTCATATCTTCATAAAAGAAGATAATCAGATAAAAGAGGATAAACGAATAAAGGAGAATCAAATAAACAAGGAGAATCAGTTAAAAGAGGATAATAGGATTCTTGCATATCTCCGTGTTATTATTCCGGAGGTGGGCCGCGATACAGTTTCAATCGGACGGGTATTGACAATAAAGGAAGCACGAGGACACGGGTTGGCCAGAAAACTGATGCAAAAGGGTATAGAGGTGGCTAAGTCGTTGGCCCCGACTATCGAAATTGAGGCTCAGGCTTATCTAAAGGAGTTTTATGAGAGTCTCGGATTTATAGCTTGCTCGGATGTATTTCAATATGAGGGCCGACCGCATATAAGCATGATTCTGGATTAGCGAGAATCGATGCTTGCAAAATTGTTTCAGTTTGCAAAATTCCTTAGAGAGGGAAAGCGGCGGTAAAAACGGGATTAGAAGAGGTCGGCGATTATCTCGTCGGAGATCATCACGCCAGAGGGGGTGAGGCGGAGGTGGTGGCTGTCGGAGGCTATGGTGCCGAGCCGGAGGTGCGGTGCGGCGGATCTGAGAAGGGCCTGTTTCTCTCCGATGCCGAAGCGGGTGGCAAAGGCTTCGAGGTCGATCCCTTCGGCAGTCCGAAGCGATGTCATGATTGACTCTTCGCGCAATTCCTCCTCTGTCAGGATCTCTGTTCCACGATTGATCTTGCAAGATTCAATAGCGTAGAGATATGACTCGATGTCCGAGATGTTCCAGCTCCGGGTTCTTTCGCCGTCATAGCTATGGGCCGAAGGACCGAGGCCGATATAGGGGAGGCCATGCCAATAGGCCGAGTTATGTTGCGAACGTCTGCCGGGTTTGGAATAGTTGGAAATCTCATAGCGTTCGTAGCCGGCGTCGGCAAGTCTCGAATCGATAAGGCGGAACATCCCGACGCTTATGTCTTCGGCTGTTTCAGCGATGCGACCGCTGTCGCGCAGACGGGTCAGCGCTGATCTCTCTTCGAAAGTGAGCGAATATGCCGAGATATGTTCCGGCGACAAACCGACGATGCCGTCAATGGATTCGGTAAGAGTTTCAATCGTCTGCTTCGGCAGACCGAACATGAGGTCGAGGCTGATGTTATCAAACCTTTCGCGCAGTATATTGAACGCCTCAATGGCGCGGCTGGAATCATGGCGCCGGCCTATTGCTTTCAGTTCGGCATCGTTGAGCGACTGCACGCCCATGCTGACGCGGTCGACACCGCAATCTTTCCAGCAGTCGGCCAGAGCTGGTGAGATGTCGTCGGGATTGGCTTCTATCGTGGTTTCGATAATGTAGGATCGGGGCGACACTTTGGTGAGAATCTCTTTTATTCCGGATGACAGCCGACGGAATTCATCGGCCGGAATCAGGGAGGGTGTGCCTCCGCCGAAATAGAGTATAAGAGGAGAAACCGGAGATTTCCGCGATTCGTTGCCGCAACTCTGAAAGAATGGCGGAGACGAAGCGACGCCAGTCAGCTTTTAGTGAAGCGATGCTGTAGAAAGCGCAATAGAGGCATTTGCTCTTGCAATAGGGCACGTGCACATATATTCCGCATTGTCTGTTACCGCCGATTGTTTGCATGTCGCAAAGTTATCTAAAAAATATTTTTCAAAAAATTTTTTTGAGAAGAACATTTTTCAACAAATTTGATTAAATTTGCGCTTTAATTTTTCCAACGGCATCAAGGGATGTCGGGCAGATAAGGTAAGAATAGACAGTTTTATGTCTGAGGTCAAAAAAGAACTGCGGTTCACAAAGATGCATGGTGCCGGCAACGATTACATATACATCGATGCCATGGCCGGTGCCCCCTCAAATCTGCCGCGTCTGGCCCGTCTGGTAAGCGACCGCCATTTTGGCGTCGGCAGCGACGGACTCGTGGCAATTCTCCCTTCACCAAAAGCTGATTTCCGAATGCGGATGTTTAACGCCGACGGCTCCGAGGCACAGATGTGCGGCAATGCGAGCCGATGCATCGGCCGCTACGTCTATGAGCGCGGGCTGACCGACAAACGCGAGATTACCCTCGAGACCCTTGCCGGAATAAAACGTCTCAGCCTTGACGTGAAAAGTGGAAAGGTGGGAAAAGTGACTGTAGATATGGGCGAGCCGGTTCTTTCGGCCAAACATATCCCCGTCAGAAGCCGCAACGGCGAGAAAATGGTTTCGGAACCTGTCAGCGTCTGCGGCAAAGAATACATCATCACGGCTGTCGGCATGGGAAATCCCCATGCCGTCGTTTTTTGCGACGAGCCTACCGATGCCCTCGTGCTTGGTGAGGGACCGAAACTTGAGATTGCTGACATATTTCCTGAAAAAGCGAATATAGAGTTTGCGCATGTCGCAACTCCCGAGCGGATAGAGATGAGGGTTTGGGAGCGAGGCACGGGCGAAACGCTTGCCTGCGGCACGGGAGCCTGCGCCGTGGCCGTGGCCGCGGTGCTCAACGGCATGGCCGGACGCAAGGTCACCATTGCATTGCGCGGCGGCGACCTGCAGGTGGAATGGCGCGAAAGCGACAACAGAGTGTATCTCACCGGAGGCGCGGAGTTCGTGGCCGATGGAATCTTTTACTATACAGATTATAACGACGATGCGGATAAACGATAATTTTGAAAAAGTGGCCGAAAGCTATCTTTTCTCTGAAGTGGCTTCGCGACTCGATACTTTTCGCAGAGAGAATCCAGGCCCGGATATAATCCGGATGGATATAGGCGACGTGACTCTCCCGATGGCGCGATGCGTCACCGAAGCGATGCACCGTGCCGTCGATGATCTTTCGGAGTGCGACACATTCCATGGCTATGGACCCGAACAAGGCTATGCTTTCCTGCGGGAGGCCATTGCCAAGGGTGATTATGCCGCAAGGGGAATCGAAATCTCGGCCGACGATATCTTTATCAGCGACGGTGCGAAAAGCGATCTCGGCAATCTCGGAGACATATATTCCGAAGATTCAATTGTGGCGCTTGCCGATCCCGGCTATCCGGTATATCTTGATGCCGCCGTGATGTCGGGGAGGGGAGGCGAGCTGAAAAATGGCCGCTGGAACCGCATCGTATATCTCGACTGCACGTCGGCCAACGGCTATAAGCCGGTGCCACCCCCCGCGCATGCCGATGTGGTGATTCTCTGTTCACCATCGAACCCGACCGGAGCGGCATTCACCCGCGCCGAACTCGAGGCCTGGGTCGGATACGCACTGCGCGAGAAAGCTCTGATGATTTATGATTCAGCCTACGAAGCGTATGTCGGAACTCCCGGTGTTCCCCGTTCGATATATGAGATACCCGGAGCCGAGAAAGTGGCCATAGAGGTGAGAAGCTTCTCCAAGACGGCCGGCTTCACCGGCCTGCGTTGCGGATATACCGTGGTGCCGGCCTCCTTGAAAGGCACCGACGGCGCCGGGCGTGAGATTCCCTTGCGCAATTTATGGAACCGCCGGCAGACCACCAAGTTCAACGGCGTATCCTACGTGACGCAACGTGGCGCCGAGGCATTGTATACGCCGGATGGCCGGAAATATATTGAGGAAACAATCTCAATCTATAAAGGGAATGCGCGGATAATCCGCGACAGGATGCAGGCCGACGGTTTTGAGGTTTTCGGCGGGGAGGATTCCCCGTATGTGTGGGTGCGTTCGGCTCATGGCGAAAGTTCCCGGGAACTCTTCGACCGGTTTCTGCGCACAGCCCGCATATCCTGCACTCCCGGCAGCGGCTTCGGCCGCAACGGCGAGGGATTCGTGCGCTTCACCGGATTCAACTCCCGCGCAAAGACCGAAGAGGCGATGGAGCGCGTGGAGAAGAGCCTTAAAGAAATAATTGAATGACAACAGACCTATAGCTGGGTCGAATAAAAAATAAATTATGTCAAATTTCAGATTTACAAGTGTGGAGGAGGCTTCGCGACGCAAAGCTGTGAAAGTGGAGCTCCCCAAAGAGAGAGTGGATGTTTACTACGGTAAGCAGGTGTTCAACCGTCAGAAGATGTTCGAATATCTTCCGAAAGAGACCTTCGATTCGCTCGTCAAGGCCATCGACAACCGCGAGCCCCTTAGCAGGGAGATAGCCGACAGCGTGGCCGACGGCATGAAACGATGGGCCATCGACAACGGCGCGCGCCATTATACCCACTGGTTCCATCCCCTCACAGGCAGCACGGCCGAGAAGCATGACGCCTTCGTGGAGCATGACGGCAAAGGTGGCGTAGTAGAGAAATTCAACGGCAA